>Ga0335394_10000044_pt1 | contig 121154 bp, 100 predicted proteins | sample MAT03_FD_205741 | JGI IMG/M metagenome (GOLD analysis project Ga0335394, IMG submission 205741) | Freshwater microbial communities from Lake Fryxell liftoff mats and glacier meltwater in Antarctica - MAT-03 (spades assembly) (version 2) ... | reverse complement strand
GACCGCTGACCTCTGCTTTCAGCCCTCCTGCTTCCTCTGCGAGCTTCTGTTAAATTCGCCGGGGGTCGGATCTTCGGTCAGACATTCGGCTCACTTTGAACGCTACCGGGAAACCACCGCGGCGCTGGGCGGACGCTCGGCGAAAAGCTGCTTGTCGATCTTGTTCGCGGTGATTACGCCGTAATTGATCGTGCCCAGCCAGCCGGACATGATGATGCCCACACTCCCGGCATGATAGAGCCCGTGAAGTTTTTCCGGCAACTCCATCGAGACTTTCAACCCCTCGAATTTCGTGCCGAACGAAGTACCCGCCATGTGGGTAGTGTAACGCTCGATCGTCCGCGGCGTGGCCGCTTCCATCCAATCGATTTTTCCACGGACGTCCGGGATGAATTTTTCCAATGCCACCAACGACTCTTCGATCAGACGGCGCTTGTGTCGGTCATAGTCCTCCTCCGAGAGCTCGTTCCAATCCGGATATTGCCCGTTCAACGACACCACCACCGTATAGCGGTTCGTGCCCGGACGCGTGTCCGGATAATACAACGAAAACGTCCGGCTCGTCGTATGAAAATCCGTCAGCTCGGCACTGCTGAACGTCGGGGCGGCCGAGGTGAAAACGAGATCGCCGATGTGAGGAATACTCTCTCCTTTTCGAATCCCGAAATACACCTGACAGGACGAGGAGTTGATCCGCACCGCGCGCGCCTCCGCGACATAATCGGCCGGGAAGTTCTCTTCGCCCGCCAGACGAAGAACGGTGTTTTTGATATTGGCATTGGAGAGAATCGCCTTGGCGCGAATGACCCGACCGCCTTTGGCGACGATTCCCACCGCCACTTTTTTCCCGTCGCGTTCTTCCACGAGGATGCGCTCGACGAGCACCCGCTTCCGGCACTCCACCCCGTTGCGCTGCAACTCCGCGACCATCTTGGCAATCAACAGGTCGGAACCGCCGCGGAAGGTGAAGACACCCGCCCCCATGAAATTGGAAAAAACGATTCCGTAGGTGATCGCCGGATCGTCCCAGGTGGAACCGTTGGCATAAGCGATCGGCTCCATCAACAGCCGGTGCACATCGTCGCGCCCCGGGAAAAAACGGTCGAAGAGCTGCCGTGTCGTTTCCGGATTATTGTCGTAGTAATTCATCGACCGGAGGTAGTCGTAGAATTTCTCCACGCGTTCTCGGGCGAGTCCGAATTGCTCCACCAGCACGCGGGTGTAATCCTCGCGGGTGAACGACGTCCAGACGTCCATTTGCGGGTTCACGAAACGGATGTCCTTCAACGGGACGATCGATTCCGCGATCTCCTTCGTCCAATATTTCCGGCAGGATTTGATCATTCCGCTGGGAAACCCGTGCAGCGAAATGTCGAAGATATGGCCGCCCTTGCGGGTGAACCACGTGGCGAGCCCTCCGTATTGATAGTGATGCTCCAGCAGCAGCACGCGATGGTCCGCTTTGGCGAGGACATTGGCCCCCGTGAGGCCACCCAAGCCGCTACCCACCACAATCACGTCATAGTCGTCCGCGACGCCTTTGAGCCAGTCGTAAGCCATAAAACCCGGAAAAGAGGTGGCTCCACGGCAAAGCGCAACAGGGAACTCCACCTTCGTACATTGACGCAGACGGGCTGCATGCATAACTTGGACCTTCAGGCATGCTGGAACTGCCCAACACCCCTCGATCTAGTCCTCACGGACCATTCGAGCCGCGCCCATTCCCATCCTGTTGACCCGCTTCGCGCCCACATCGCTTTCCCTGAACATGATCACACGTTTGTTTCCCGCTAAACGCCTTTTGGCTTTGGCGCTTCTCTGTGTCCTGTCGTCCTCCGGCACGCTTCGGGGAATGGAAGCCAAACCTTTTGCCCACGAGTCCAGCGACCTGAAGCCGGACCCCGGCGTTCGCTACGGGAAGCTCCCCAATGGCCTGCGATATGCGATTGCAGCCAATCCCGAGCCCAAAGGCCGAGCGTCCTTCCGTTTGCTTGTGGAGGCCGGTTCGCTTCACGAAACCGACGAGCAGCGCGGTCTCGCCCATTTCCTCGAGCACATGGCTTTCAATGGAAGCACCCATTACCCTCCCGGCACGTTGATAGAATTCTTCCAACGGATGGGGATGAGCTTCGGCGGCGATACGAACGCGTCGACCTCCTTCGACCGAACGCTCTACCTTTTGGAACTCGCGGATACCAAGGAGGCCACACTCGCCGAGGGCTTCAAGATCTTCTCGGACTATGCCGGAGGCCTGCTTCTCCAACCGAGCGAGCTAGACCGGGAACGCGGCATCATTCTGAGCGAAAAGCGTGCGCGCGACAGCGTCAGTTTCCGGACCTTCGTCGCGCAGTTCGACTTCGTGCTGAACGCCACCCTGCTTCCGAAACGCATGCCGATCGGGCTCACGGAAATCATCGAGAAAGCCCCACGCGAGCAATTCGTCGAGTTCTACGACACCTGGTACCGGCCCGAGTTGATCACGATCGTCGCAGTCGGCGACTTCGATCCTGCAGTCGTCGAAAAGCAGATCGTCGCCGTCTTCACTCCCCTGACCGCGCGCGCTCCCGCGAAACCGCACCCGGACATGGGAAAAATTGCACCCGCGCCCGGAGTGCATGCGCACTTTCATCCCGAGCCGGAATCGCCCAACACGTCCATCGGCCTAAGTTCGATCGCGCCGTACAGCGACGAGCCCGACACCGCCGCCAACCGCCTCAAGTACTTGCCGCGATCCATCGCCCATGCGATGCTCAATCGCCGTTTCTCGATCCTCGCGAAAAAAGAGAACGCTCCGTTCCTCAACGCCCGCGCGGCGGCGGTGGAACAATTCGACTTTCTCCGCGAAGCCTCGCTCGATCTCACCTCCAAGGCGGAGAGCTGGGAAGCCGCCCTTGCGGTCGGCGAGCAAGAACTCCGACGCGCCCTCCAATTCGGTTTCCAACCCGGCGAACTCGCGGACGTCCGGGCCAATTACCTCAACGGCCTCGAACAGGCCGTGAAAAGTGCCGCCACGCGCCGCTCGCCCAATTTGGCGGAAGACATCGTGGGCGACGTGCTTCGCGGGTCGGTCTCGACTCACCCCAGCGCGGATCTCGCGCTCTACAAACCCGCTCTGGAAAAAGTGACCGTCGATGACTGTCTCGCTGCGCTCCGCACCACGTGGACGAGCGATCATCGCTACGTCATGGTGAGCGGCAATACCACGATTCCCGGAGGTCCGACCGCGATCGCGGCCGCTTACGAAAAGGCGCGCACCTCGACCGTGACCGCACCGGAGAGCGAAACGGCCGTCGCCTGGGGCTACACCGATTTCGGTCCCGCCGGCACAGTGACCGCCCGCGACCGGGTCGAAGACCTCGACATCACCCGCGTGACATTCGCCAACGGGGTTCGTCTCAATCTTAAGAAGACTCCCTTCGAGGCCGATCGAATCGCCTTCTCCGCACGCGTCGGCGTCGGTGCTGCGGCAGAACCCGCCGGCCAACGCGGTCTCGCCAATCTGGCCGGAGCCACCTTCGACGCCGGCGGCTTGGGCAAGCATAGCACCGACGACCTTCTCCGGATCTTCTCCGGAAAAACCGTCGGCGTCGCCTTCCGTCCGGCCATCGATGCGCTCAGCTTCAGCGGGGGCGCCAGCTCCCGCGATCTCCTGCTCGCACTCCAGTTCCTGACCGCGAAGCTCGTCGATCCCGGTTACCGCCCCGAGTCCCTGCGGCAGGCGCAGAAGGGCCTCGAACAAATGTATCTGGGTTTTGCCCACACGATGAACGGTCCCCTCTCGACGGAAATCGCCAATCTCCTCGCCAGCGGGGATCCGCGCTTCGGGATGCCTCCGCGCGAGGTCATGTTGTCCCGCACCCTCGCCGAAGTGAAAGCCTGGCTGGCACCGCAATTGAGCCGCGGCGCCATCGAGGTGGCGCTCGTCGGCGACCTCGACATCGAAGCCGCGATCGCCGCGGTCGCCCGGACACTCGGCGCGCTGCCCCCGCGCGATCCTCGTCCTGCGCTCGATTCTTTGCTGCAGGTGAAGTTCCCCGCCGAACCGTTCGCGAAGGAATACACCATCGACTCCCAGATTCCCAAGGGACTCGCCATGTTCTACTGGCCGACGACGGACGCACTCGACGTGCGCGTCGCTCGTCGACTCAACCTTCTCTCCGGAGTCTTCGGCGATCGCCTCCGGCTGAAGCTGCGCGAGGAAATGGGCGGAACGTACAGCCCTTCCGCGAGGAGCTTCGCCAGCGACATTTTCCCGGGCTACGGTTACCTGAGCAGCTCGATCGACATCGACCCGACCATGGGCGAAAAATTTGTCGCCGCGATGCGCCAGATCTCCGCGGACCTTCAGGCCAATGGCGTGACCGAGGACGAACTCTCCAGAGCCAAGCTCCCGGCCCTCACCGGCGTGCGCGAGAGCGTTCGCACCAACGGGTACTGGATCGGCAACGTCCTTTCGCGAGCCCAGGAAAAACCCGAGGTTCTGGAGTGGGCTCGCACCCGCGAGGCCGACATCGCATCGATCGCCAAGGCGGAAATCGACGCGCTCGCCAAAGACTATCTCTCCCCCGACCGACTCTCCCGCGCACTGATCGTGCCTGCGGCGAAAACGCCGTAAGGCAGCCCGACGAATTTAAACGATATAATGAAGAAACTGAATGAGCGGCTCTTAGCCCTGCTCCAAAGAAAAGATTACAAACCGTTGGACGATGCAGGTCTGGCGCGCGCCTTAGGCGTAGACAAAAAGCAGAAGCGCGCCCTCGCGCACGAAATCCGCCTCCTCGCCAGCGCCGGCAAGGTTCAGCGGGTGAAAGGCGACCGTGTCGCCCTGTCCTCGCAGAAGTCAAAAAGCGAGGACGGGCTCGTCGGACGGATTAGTTTCCGCCAGAGCGGTCACGCCCTCGTCATTCCCGATCGCCGGATCAACGAAAGCGGACCCGCCGAGGACGCGATTTTTATCCCGGCCGAGGACACCGACGTCGCCCTCCACGGCGACCGGGTGGAGGTTCAGGTCCAAGCGAAGTCCGGCGGTGGACGCATCCCTGGACGCGGCGTTTTCGGAGGCGAACGCGAACAACGCGGACGCGTCGTCCGCGTCGTCGAGCGCGCCCGCGACACCCTCGTCGGTCAACTTCGCAAGGTGCGCAATTCTTTCTACGTCGCGCCGGACGATCCTCGCTTTGTCCATGACATTTCCGTGCCCGACCCCACCACCGGGAAGATGAAGCCGCCGCCCGCGATCGGCGACAAAGTCGTGGTCCACCTTAAGCCCTGGACTCAGCGGCACAAGATTCCCGAGGGCGAGGTGATCGAACGGCTGGGCAAGACCTTCGAGCCGCGCGCCGAACTCGTCGGTGTGTATCGGAAGTTCAACCTCGACCCGATCTTTCCGGCGAAAGTCGTTCACGAAGTCGCCGACCTTCCCGACGTGGTCCGGCCCGAGGATCTCGGCGACCGCGACGATTACCGCCACAAGGCCGTCTTCACGATCGATCCGGACGACGCCAAGGATTTCGACGATGCCCTGAGTCTCGAGGAGCTGGAGCATGGCGATCTCCGGATCGGTATCCATATTGCGGATGTCTCCGCGTACGTCCGCACGGGCACCGCCCTCGACCGGGAGGCCCAGCGTCGCGGCAATTCCACCTACCTCGTGGGCACCGTGGTACCCATGCTTCCGGAGAAGCTGTCCAATGGTCTCTGCTCGCTCGTCGAGGCCCAGGATCGCCTCTGCAAAGCGGTCTTCCTGACCTTCGACAAACGCGCCAAACTGAAGGAAACGCGGTTCGCGAACACCGTCATCCGGAGTCGCAAGCGGCTCACCTACAAACAGGCCTACGCACTACTCTTCACCGACGATTTCGACCGAATCCGTGCGCTGCCCCTCCCGGCCAAACACCAGACAGGGTCCACCGGGCGCGCCTTAAGTTCGCTCACCGACACCGAGCTTTCCGACCTGCAGGGCTGGATCCGCTCGCTCTGGAAAGTCGCGAAGCGGCTGCGCGAGGCCCGCATGACTGCGGGCTCGCTCGACTTGGACATGCCCGAAACCAAGATCTTCGTCGATGCCGAGGGTTACGCGGACCGGCTCGAGCGGATCGAACACGACGAAAGCCACCAGTTAATCGAGGAGTTTATGCTGGCCGCGAACGAGGCTGTCTCTCAGGTGACGCGCGAACACAAGCTCCCGTCCCTCTACCGCGTCCACGACAAGCCCGACATCGATAAATTGGGCGAACTCAGGGACCTCCTCGCGACGTTTCAAATCAAGACGGGCGACCTTTCCCGGCGCCCCGAGGTGGTCAAATTACTCGAGACCCTGCGCACGCATCCGCAGGGCTACACCCTGCGCACCCAGTTGTTGCGCAGCCTGAAAAAGGCCGTTTATCGCGCGAGCGCCGACGGGCATTACGGTCTCAATAAAAAGGACTACACGCACTTCACCTCTCCCATCCGACGTTATTCGGATCTGGTCGTTCATCGCGTCTTCGACAGTTACCTGAGCAAGACCTCCAAGGATTCCGAAGAATTGAAGCGATCCCGCAGCGCCTATTCGGCCGGCCAGATGGACAGCCTGGGCGAACACCTGAGTTTGACCGAAACCAACTCGCAGGAGGCCGAACGCGAATCCCAGAAGATCAAGCTGGCCGAATTCTTCGACCGTGAACTCGCGAAGGAAAATAAGACCGTTTTCAAGGCGATCGTGACCGATATACGCGGGCAGGGATTGTTCGTCGAGCTGACCGATTCGATGACCTTCGGGTTTGTGCAACTCTCCGCACTGACGGACGACACGTATTCGGCGACTCAGGACGGAAGCGCCCTTGTCGGCCGCCGCACCAAGAAAAAAATCGCCGTCGGTAGCTTCCTCGAAGTGGTCGTGGCGGCGGTCGACCGCTTCAAGCGCCAGATCGATTTCAAGCCCGTGTGACGGGTTTGAAACTTTTTACCCTTCGGCTGGCCTTTCGCCTGTTTGTGAGTCCATTTGCGATCCAATGATTCACTACGTCTTCGCCAAGAAGTTCAGGGTGCTGTATGACAAAGCCGTGGCCACGTATCGCGGCGGCCGCCGCGGGGCCCCTTCGTTCTTTTCCTCCGACGAAGAAACGTGGTTGAAGTCCAATGGACTCACCGCACAGGCGCTGTACGACTACGCGGAGGACGAGGTCGGCGACGGCGAACCGGGCTACGACATCGCCTTGGGTATCGAGTCGGTCCGGCGGGACTATTTTTTAAGCGTACAGCAAGGCGTGCGCAGCACGAAGATTCTCGACGAGGCCTCCCTGCCCTCCAAATCCACCGCGGCGCGCGGAATCGAATGGCTGCCGCGAATCATTCCGAAAGCGCGTGCGAAACTGAGAGGCGAACTGCCCGCGAGCGTGATGTATAGCTGCGGGGGCGACCGCCATTTCTTTCAGACGCACGATATCCATCCGTTCGAGTTTCTCAGCCTCATCTGGCGTGCCGGAAACGACGATGAAGCGATCGTCGACTGGGTTGCCCGCAGGTCCGCCGAGACGAAGAAGCGGGGATGAGGGAGGTAGCCGCCTTCTTTCGATTCATTCCCGTGAACTGCGCGAGCGCTCCAGTCGATCGCCACCACGACGCAAAGATCCGCTCCCCCCTCGCTGCAAATACGTCTGGAGTCCGGCCTTAAGGCCATCCGAAATCCGATTGCACTCTCTCCGGACGGACTAAAGTCCGGACTCCAAACTCTTCCGCCGGGTTGAGACTGTCTCGGGACCATTGCCATCCATCTACTAACCCATGAAATAAACGGCTACGGAAGAGGCCTCGGAAGGAAGGGAAGATGAATCGTAGGGACCTGCTGACGGAAATCCACCGCTCCCTCGACTCACTTCTTCGTCCCGGCCTTAGCCGCGTCGGGCACCGATCCGGGTCCAAACGCGGGCGGAGACGGCATGACGAACGCGGGCAAGGTGCTCGCATTCGGCGTGACCTTGGAAATATTCGGCGAGATGTCCGCCTTGACCCTGCCAAGCGCCCAATTCAATCCGCCGGCGAGCACGGATTGAAACGCAGGGTTGCTCCAGATGTCTTCGCGGTGACCCATGCTCGTGTAGAAAACGCGGCCTTTGCCGTGCATTTTGGCCCACGTGGCCGGATAGCTGGGCCGGGCATACTCGATGCCTTTCATCGAGGCGGTTTCCTGTACCATCAGCACGTGCAGGTCGGTTCCGAAGTTTTTCAACGAGTACCATTCCTCGTTGGGACCGAAATCCGCCGGCACCGACGCCATGCCGGGAAACTTTTTGTCCACAACGACCATTCGGGCGGGTTGCTGCGCGCCGTGTTTGATGAACGACGCTCCGATCATCTTCCCGTACGCGTCCGTCTTGTCGCCGTCGTTCTGAAAACGAGCCGGCCCATGCTCTTTATTGTTGGGGGCATGGAATGTGTCCGTCGCGCTGTGCGATCCGATAAAGCCCTTACCGTTCTTGATTGCCTGCAGCAGCGCCTCTTTACCGGCCGCGGTCATCGGCGGATTGCCGTCCCCCGATTTTTCGCCGTTTCGGGCAAGGGTTAGATCGCCCGTGGTGTAAAAAAAGTAGGCGTCGAATTGCGCGAGATACCCCGGCGTGAAGAGACTCCCATCCTTCGAGAAAACGAAGTCGATATTCTCCTTCTCGCCCAGAGCGGTCAACGTAGGGAAGGCAAAACCCGGCCGCCCATCTTTCATCGCGAGTTTAATCGCGTCATGCTCGAAGCCCGACGATTTGGTGAAGAACAGAACCTTTTTCCGTGGATAGTCCGCAGCAAAGGCAGCCGCGGAAAAAGCCAGGGCGAGACAGCCGACAATAAAACGACGGGGAAACGTGATCATTAAACAGGGGAGGGGTAAGCTCGTCGGTTCCTGCAGAGGACCGCAGCCGGAAGGCGCGGAAGTCTTCGCGAATCCCGGGATCGGGCAATCGTTTTCGGCGAGGGCGAGAGGGGTTGGACGATCACACTCCGAAGGCTGGTAGCACCCTCTCCGAGACCTCCTCGATCCCCCGCAGAACTTCCATTCAACATCGCCGGTCCCCGCGGTCCCTCGGGGCCGGGATTGCCCGATCGTCGACGGGCTTTCCGCTCCCTCGCGCGCGCGGAGATTGAGGGCGTGCGCCGTTGGCAGCGCGCTTCGCGCGCAATCCCGGCCTCGACGGAGCGAGGCCCTCCAGCGGAAGTTCGGTCTGCTCCAGGCAGGCAGGCGTGGGACGCGTGACCGGACGGGCGCTCAGCGCTTTACGGGTCGTTTTCCGCGGTTCGACGGTTCGCGACGGAGGCGCGCCTGCAAGAAGGCGAGAACCGCGGCTTCGGCGGGCTGCATTCCAGCGGGGCCCGCGCGGTGCGCTTTTTCCGCCTTCGCCTCAATCGGCTGGACCGTCTCCCCCTCCAGGAAGCTCTCGAGGATTACTGGGTGGATGTAGCACTTGCGACAAATCGCCGGGGTGTTCCCGAGCTGTCGGGCGACACTTTCGATCGCCGCGACCAAATTACGCTTCGCTTGGGCTTCGCAATCGAAATGCTCGAATTCGCGCAGCGCCATGGCCGCCAAGACCGTTCCTGCCCACGTGCGAAAATCTTTGGCCGAAAACTCTTCGCCGGCGATCGCACGCACATACGCGTTCACATCCGTCGAGGTGATCTTGTGACGCTGGCCCTCGAGATCGACATATTGAAAGAGCTCTTGTCCGGGAAGCTCTTGCGTCCTCCGCACAATGCGGGCGAGGCGGGCGTCGTGAAGGTCGATTTCGTGCTGCTTGCCGCTCTTGCCGAGAAAGGCGAAATACAGGACGCCTTTCTCGATCTTTACGTGGCGATCTCGCATCGTACTTAAACCGAAAGAACGATTCTGCTTCGCGTATTCCTCGTTGCCGATCCGAATCAAAGTTGTCTCCAGCAGACGCACCATCGCAGCGAGCACCTTTTCTTTGCCCAATCCCGCTTTGCGCAAATCGCGACCTACCCTGCGACGAATGCGGGGAAGCGCCAGGCCGAACGAGAGGGTTCGCGTAAACTTCGTTCCATCGCGAGTCGCACGCCAGTCCGCGTGATAACGGTACTGCTTGCGCCCGCGGAGATCGCGACCGACCGCTTGAATGTGACCGTTGGCCCGAGGGCAGATCCAGACGTCGGTCCATGCCGGAGGAATCGCGATGCGCCTTACCCGGGCCAGGGCGACAGGATCGCGGATCGGTTTGCCGTGAACATCGCGGTATCGTACCCCCTTGCCCGAACGATGCCGAGTCAGCCCGGCGTTGACGTCGGAGACATAGTTCAACCCGGCCTCGTCCGCAGCGGCATGCGCTTCGGCGAGAGCGGCACCCTTCGGCGATCGTGGAGAAACGGGTGAGGAGGCTTCGATTCGCCCATTCTAAACGAAAAACCGGCGGATGCGTCTCAAGCGTCCGCCGGATCTCGGCCTCGGGAGAATTCCCGAGTATTGCGTGCGCGCAATCAGGCGTGGAGTCGTCTAATTCGGTGACGCCGGGAGGAGAGCGTTGTAAAGGGACACGGGAAAGCGGCCGGCGCGCGCACTCTTATCGGCACGTCTCCGTCGATACGATTTCGTTCACATTTTGGAATCTCCGGCCGACCCCGCAAACGCCGGGGTATACCCCGAATGAAACGTCCCGTCTCGAGATCAGCCCGATGGCGAAGCGTCGTCGATGTCGAGTTCGCGCACACGCTTGCGGTCCCGCTCGGACTGAACCGCACCGCGCAATTGTTCGCGCACCGCTGAGACGTTGGAGATCGCGCTCAACGTAACCGTGCGAGTGGTGGCGTCCGAGGTGACAATCGTTAGATTGCCTCTTCCCAGCATGCGCAGAAACAAGGGCTGATCCATCACGTAATCCTTCACCCGATAGAGTTCCACCTCCTCCAAGCGGCGCGTGAGAATGCCGCGGTGAATTTTGAGACGCTGCGTCGTCAGTTCGAAGGCCGTGCTGCGCGTCAGCCACCATCTCCCAATCCACATCGCCAAGGGAAGAACGAGCCCGACCGCCGAAAGTCCCTGCGTGAAGGGGATCCCAGCCAAGGCAGCACCCGCCAGGATCAGGCAGAAAAAATAGTACCAAAAGTGCACCCACTGAGAGGTGTGGCCGCGCCATAGCTCCGTCTCCACCGGTCCGGATTCAACCGAGCGCGCGGGAAAGTCTTCAGGGCGGATAGGTTCGTCGGGCATAATAGCGTTAAAACGAGGGAGTGTTCGGAAGGCGAGACATCGGAGCACCGTTCCGATCGGACCGAAGCTACAGACTCGCTCTCCACCGTTTGGTTCACGCTCGGAGAAACGCAAGGAATGTTCATGAAGCGATGGAAGGAACCTCGATCTCCATTATCCCACCCTTTCCTTGTCGTCGACCGTTCCTCTCCTAAGGTGCGAGGGGTGCGTCAGCGTCCCCCGACTTTCTCTTTTGCGATCGCCGCCGCGCTTTTTGCCGCAGTAGGCGTCCTGGGCCTTGGGCCGACCTCCGTTTCCGCCACCCCGACGGTCGCGATTGCCGCCGACATTTCCAGCGGGTCCGCCTCTCCTCATTTCAGCCGCGAGATCCTGCCGGTTCTGTCCAACAACTGCTTCTCCTGTCACGGCCCCGACGCCAGCCACCGCAAGGGTAAGCTCCGCCTGGACGACGAAAACGATGCCAAGCGACCGCGCGAGCATGGCGCAGCGATCGTTCCCGGTAAAAGCGCGGAGAGCGAAATGGTCCTGCGATTGCTCTCGACCGAGGAGGACGAGGTGATGCCTCCGCTCGATTCGCACAAGAAACTCACCTCGCACCAGATCGACGCGATCAAACGTTGGATCGATGGTGGTGCGCCGTGGGGCACGCATTGGGCGTTTTCGGAGCTGACCCCGCCGTCGATTCCCCCTTCGCCGAATCCAGCCACGACCGCGCGGACGCCGCTCGATGCCTTCGTCGTTGCGCGCCTGGCCGAGGAAAAGCTGTCGCTCGCTCCGAGTGCAGAGAAGTCCGCGCTCCTCCGTCGAGTCACGCTCGACCTCACCGGACTTCCACCCACCCCCGCTGAGCTCTCCGCCTACCTTGCAGATCCCGATCCCTCCGCCTACGAGCGGCGGGTCGATCGACTGCTTGCATCGCCCGCGTACGGCGAACGCATGGCCTGGGATTGGATGGAGATCGCCCGCTACGCCGATACCAACGGCTATCAAGGCGACCGCGAACGCACGATGTGGCCCTGGCGCGATTGGGTCGTGAAGGCGTTCAACGAAAACCTCCCCTACGACCGATTCACGATCTGGCAGCTCGCCGGCGACTTGCTGCCTGACGCCACGGTCGAGCAGAAAATGGCCACCGCATTTCTCCGCAACCACCCCATCAACGGCGAAGGCGGTCGGATCGCGGAGGAAAACCGCGTGGACTATGTGATGGACATGGCCGAAACCACCGGCACGGCGTGGATGGCCCTGACGATGAATTGCTGTCGCTGCCACGATCACAAATTCGACCCCTTGTCGCAGCGCGATTACTACGCGCTGAACGCGTTCTTCAACCAAACGTCCGTCACGGGAGAAGGCGGCAATCCGCAGACGAAACCGGTGGTCGACCTGACGACGAAAGACGAACGCGATCGCCTCGCCGCCCTGGAAGCCGGACTCGAACCGCTCCAGGAAAAACTCGAAGCGCTCGAACAAACGCTTTTTGTCCGCCCGGCCGGCGAGACCGCCTCGAAAGCCCCCCTCGCCGAGGGCCTCAGCGCCGAGGTGCGGCAAGCCTTGATTAACGTCGTCAAGAAACGCAACGCCGACCAGCTCGGCGCCATCGCCGCCGCGCTTGCGCCGACTCAACCGGAGTATGTCCGGCAAACCGCCGCGCTCCGCACCGCCGTTGCCGAACGCGAGCGTTACGCCCGCGCATTGGTCCGCGTGATGGTCATGGAGGACCAGCCGACCCTGCGGAAAACCTTCGTCCTCGACCGCGGCCTCTACAACAAACCGCTTTCGGAAGTGACGGCCTCGACGCCTGCAAAGTTGCCGCCATTGCCCAAGGGGGTTGCCCACGATCGTCTGGCGTTGGCACGCTGGCTGGTTTCAAAGGAGAACCCCCTGACCGCTCGCGTGACCGCGAATCGCCTTTGGCAGATGTTTTTCGGCATCGGTTTGGTCAAGACCGCGGAAGATTTCGGCGTGCAAAGCGAATTCCCCAAACACGCCGATCTCCTCGATTGGCTGGCGGCCGATTTCCGCGATTCTGGCTGGGACGTGAAGCGTTTCGTTCGCCAGATCGTGACCAGCGACACCTATCGCCAATCGTCTCGCGTCACTTCCGAACAGCTCGAGCGCGACCCCGAAAACCGCCTGCTGGCACGCGGCCCGCGTTACCGCCTGCCGTCTTGGATGCTGCGCGATCAGGCGCTCGCGGCGAGCGGGCTCCTCGTTGCCCGCCTCGGCGGCCCGGCGGTCAAACCGTATCAGCCGCCCGGCGTCTGGGAAGAAGCCACCTTTGGGAAGACCCTTTACACTCCGGATAGCGGGGACGCCCTGTATCGGAGAAGCCTCTACACCTTCTGGCGTCGGATCGTCGGGCCCACGATGTTTTTCGACGCCGCTCCGCGCAGCGTTTGCACCGTCATGCCCACGCGAACCAACACGCCCTTGCACGCGCTCTCCACGCTCAACGACGTCACCTATGTCGAGGCCGCGCGCGTCCTCGCCGAAAAGGTTCTCGCCGAAGAAACGAATCCTGCCGCGCGCCTCGCCGCCATTTTTTCCCGTCTGTTGGCGCGCTCCCCCTCTGCGGAGGAAGCGGCCATCCTTCTCTCCGCCGCCGAGCGCCACCGCGCCGAATTCGCGGCGTCGCCGGAGGAAGCCCAACAGCTCCTCGCCGTCGGCGAGAGTCCATCGCAGGGCACGTTGCCCGCAGACGAACACGCCGCCTGGACCGCAGTGTGTCTGGCCGTGCTGAATTTCGACGAAACCTTGAGCAAGGAGTGAACGAACCCATGAATCCCATCCTTCAGCGTCAACTTCACCTCTCCCGGCGTCGGTTCATCGGTCACAGCGCGGCGGGAATCGGCATCGCCGCTCTCGCGCGCCTTTTAGGTCAGAGCGGCCTCTCCGCGGCGACTCCCCCGACGGGACCGCAGCGTTTCGGCGGCCTGCCGGAGATTCCGCACCTCGCGCCCAAAGCGAAGCGGGTCATCTACCTCTTCATGAATGGAGGTCCGACTCACGTCGACCTCTTCGACTGGAAGCCTCGTCTTCACCGGATGCACGGCGTACCCGTGCCCGGCCAGTATCTGGGAGACAAGGTTTTCAGCACGATGACCGGCGAGGCCGCGGGCAAACTTCTCCTCGCGCCGATCGAACCGTTCAAACAACACGGCCAAAGCGGCGCCTGGGTCAGCGCACTCCTTCCCCACACGGCGGCGATCGCGGATGACCTTTGTTTCGTCAAGTCGATGCAGACCGATTCCGTGAATCACGCGCCGGCGATTTCCTTCATGGTGAGCGGATCGCAACTGCCCGGTCGCCCCACGCTGGGCGCATGGCTCAGCTACGGACTTGGCGCGGAGACGGAAGAACTGCCGGCGTTTGTCGTGATGACCTCCGTCAATAAGGGCACCACCTGTGGACAGATCTTCAGCGAGTTTTACTGGGGCTCGGGCTTTCTTCCGTCGAGGTTTCAGGGCGTTAAGTTCCGCGGCGGCAGCGAACCGGTCCTGTATCTGGACAACGCCGCCGGGATCAGCGCGAAAACGAAACGCAGCGTCCTCGACGAGATTGCCAAGATCAACGAGCTCAAGCTGCGCGATTTTGGCGACCCCGAAATCGCCACGCGCATCTCCCAGTACGAAATGGCGTTCCGCATGCAGTCCAGCGTGCCCGACCTCGCCGACTTTTCCAAGGAACCCGCCGCGGTCATGGACAGCTACGGTCCTCAGGTACGAGAGCCCGGGAGTTTCGCGCACAACTGCCTGATGGCGCGTCGGCTGATCGAGCGGGGTTCGCGTTACATCCAGCTGATGCATGCGGGGTGGGATCAGCATAACTCCGTCACCACCGAGCTGTACGATCAATGCCGCGATACCGATCGACCGAGTGCGGCTCTCGTGACCGACCTCAAGCGGCTGGGCTTGCTCGACGACACTCTCGTGGTCTGGGGCGGCGAATTCGGCCGCACCCCTTTCATCCAAGGCGATTTGGGCGAACGAAAACGCTGGGGTCGCGATCATCATCCTTACGCCTTCACCTCGTGGATGGCCGGCGGCGGCGTCAAACCGGGCATTTCTTACGGCGAAACCGATGACCTCGGCGTGAACGTGATCAAGGACAAAGTCCACGTCCACGATTTCCAAGCGACCGTTCTTCATCTCCTCGGGATCGATCATACCCGCCTCACCTATCGCTTCCAGGGACGCGATTTCCGCCTGACGGATGTCCACGGCGAGGTCGTCAAAGGCATCCTCGCGTAAGGCGGCCTTTAGCCTGACCAGTCGGCAACGATCGGACAGTCGGAGGGTCTCGCGAAGGACAGCGGAAGACGCGAAGGGTCGGAGGAAGCCGGAGTTTCGGAGGGCTCGCGCGACGACGAACCGATCCGCGACGAGTCCTTGGGAGTTTAAAAGTCGGTAGATCGATCTTCGATCGATACTTCGCGTCTTCCTCCGTTCTTCGCGAGAGAAACGTGCGGAGCCGAATCCCTTTCTTCCGCGTTTGCAGCCGGCGCGTTGGGCTGCATAACCTCCTCACACTTCGATGAATTCAGCCAAAATCTCCATCAGCGCTTGGCTGGCCGCCGTCCTACTTAGCGTCGTCATCGCCCTTCCCTGGATACACCGGGCGTTTTCTCCGGAGCATCGCTACGTTCTGGCAGTCGACCTCACGGCCAATACACGAGGAGTCGCCAAAGTCTTTTTCGACTACGGAGAGGGTTTCAAAAGCGAGGAGATGGTCCAAGCGTTGGTCACGACGGGAGGAAAGGATCTCACCCTGCGATTTCCCCTGCGTGCGGGAAACCTCCGCGCCATCCGCTTCGATCCCCTCGATCGGCCGGCGGAACTCTCCCTGCGGGGCGCGCGCATTCTCGATCGCTCGGGACGCGTTCTCTTGGAAATCGCACCGAATTATTTTCGGCCGGTCAAGGACGTGACCGCCTACGCGGTCGTCGGGAGCTCCGCGACGTTTTCGATTTTACCAGGGAGCGACGAACCCGCCTTGGCACTGTCTTTAGCCAAGCCCCTTCCCCTTCCGTTCCCCGCCTCCGACCGTATTTTCGGCGCGATTCTCGCGCTCGCGGCCGCGTTCGTTCCGGTCGCACTTGGGTTGGTGCTGCTCGGACGCGTCGGCGGTGTCTCCTTTGTCCGCGCGTTCGCTTGGATGGAGAGAAGCCCCGGTCGCGCGCTCGCCTGCACGGCCTTGGTTGCGACGGCACTCGGCAGTTATCCGGTGATTTTTCTGGGGAAGAGTTTCGTTTCGCCGAATTACGGTACCTCGCTGCTCTATGACACCTTTCCCTCTCTTCCCGGCTATGACGACATGCGCAAAGAGGATGTCCGGGGAAGCGACGCCGGTGCCGTGATGTGGGCGCATCTCCCGCTTTCCTTCACCGAACGCACCGCTCTCCTCTCGGGAGAACTACCGCTGTGGAATCGCTACGGTGCCAGTGGGACCACCCTGCTGGGACAGGGTCAATCGATGTTTGGCGACCCCTTGCATTTTTTTGTCCTGCTCGCAGGCGCGGATGCCTGGACGTGGGATGTCAAGTATCTCGCCGCCAAGTTTCTCTTCGCCTTCGGCATGGGACTGCTCGCCTGGCGCACCTCGCGGCACCTCGGGGCCGCCACCGTGATCGCGGGCAGCAGCGTCTTCATCGGCTTCTACGTTTATCGCATCAATCATCCGGCCATTTTCAGCCTTGGATATGCGCCTTGGATTCTAGTGGCTTGGCTCGCGATCGCCGACGCTCCCCATCGCCGCGCACTGGTCAATCGCATCCTCTGCCTTCTGCTGGCCAACTGGTCGATGCTCAATAGCGGAACCGTAAAGGAAGCCTACATGTTCTTGGGCGCTCTCAATTGCACGGGCGCTCTGGCTCTGCTCATGGGGTCGGCCCCGATCAAAGAACGACTCGGCCGGCTCGCCTTGGTGGGTTTCGCCGGAGCCACCTTCCTCCTCCTGAGTGCGCCCGTGTGGCTCACCTTCCTCGACGCTCTCCGGCAATCCTACAGCCCGTATAATACTCCAACGGCCTATCAGATCCAACCGAGCTTTATGCTTGGGCTGTTCGACGAGATTTTCTATCGGCCCCTCCAGCAGGCGGAACGCGTCTCCAATCCGTCGGCGAATTTCGTCGTGTTGATCGGCTTTCTCTACCTGTTGCCGACCTGGCGCTGCATCGAAAACCGGCGGCTGGCCGCCGCCCTCGCCCTCGCCGCCGGTGCGTCCCTCCTGTTGGTCTTCGGGGTGGTTCCGCCGCAGTGGATCCAGCGGATTCCCTTTCTGGGAAATGTCTCCCACATCGACAATTGTTTCTCCCTGGTGCTGATCGTCCTCCTCGGCGCCCTCGCGGCCCTCGGCTGGCGCCACGCCTTCGCCCGCTTGGGCAAACCGGAAGCGCGCGCCGACCTCGCGATCGTGGCGCTTTTTCTCGCGGGTCTCGTCGGAGCGTGGATCGCCACCACCCAGGCGGTTCACAAACCGCTGCATGGACCCGGCACCTACGTCACGTTTGTGCAGCCGGGAACGCGCATTCCCGTGAGCGATTTCGTCTGGACGAGTCTCGCAGTTCTGACTGCCGCCGCCTTGGGAAGTCTGTTCGTCGTTCGAGCGATCCTGCGAAAATCGCTTTCCGTCGCCACGGGCGGGCTGCTGCTTCTCGCCTGCGGCACACTCCTCCTTTGGCGCCATGGCCAACACGCGGAAACGATTTTCGATTCCTATGTGAACAATCCGCCGAAGCGTGCCCATTTCTTCGCGCCCTCCCCTGCGGTCGAGGCCGTTCGTGCCGATCGGTCCAGTCCATTTCGGGTGGCGGGGGTCGAAGCGAATCTCACCTCGGGATGGACCTCCGCCTACGCACTTGAAGGCATCAGCGGCGCCGACGCATTGATCAATACGCGCTATCTCGAACTGACCCAGAGCCTCGGACTCGAACGCTATTTCGAGTGGCAACTCATCGTGCACCCGGAAACGTTCGCCCAACTCAGACACGCCTACGACTTCCTCGGTGTTCGTTATTATTTCGACTATCCGGGCGGGTCTCCCGGGCTCGGCCAACAGCTCAGCCTGGTGACGCACGCCGATCTCACCGTTTATCGGAGCGAGACGACCTGGCCACGCGCCTTTTTTACGGACCGCGTGGAAACCTACACCGACGTCAAGGAATTGGTGGCACTGCTTCATGCTCGTCAGGGCAAACCGTTCGCGGCCATGATCCGAGACGACCTCCCAGACGGTCCGCCCTTCACGCCACGGCCCGAGAGACCGACCGTCATTCTTCCCGAAGTCAGGCCAGCCACGAACTACCGTCTTTCCACTAACGATACCGCATTCACGGTGGACGCGCCGTCGGCGGGCTTCGCGGTGCTCCACGAGGCATGGGTCCCCGACGACTTCACGGTCACACTCAACGGAAACCCGGCCGAGGTGCTTCGCATCAACCACGCGTTCAAAGGTGTGCGCATTCCCTCCGCCGGGAAATGGCAGGTCGAGTTCAAGTATTGGCCAAAGCACTTCACCCAGTCGATCGCGATGGCCGTCGCCGGGGTGTTGGCGCTTGCGGGTCTGGTCGTGTGGGGACGGCTTCCCGGCCGGCTTCGTGCCCGCTGAGGGAGAGCCGTCCGCAAGACGTCCCTAGCGCGACGCCCTTTTTCTTTCACCGAGGCGAACCAAGGGCCGGATTCGGCGTCTATCGGGGCACTGTCACGCGCTCACCTCCGTTTAGCCCCATGCACTCTCCCTTTTTCATCGTCGCGGTCATCTTCCGCACCGCGGCAGTCGCGATTCTCCTTTACGGGGTTTTTACGTTCTTCACGAGTTTGGCCCTCGGCGCCGGGCTGGCACCCTCCGCTTCGGCTTTATTCATTCGCCTCTTCGTCGTCTATGTCCTCGCGGCGGTCCTGCTGTGGTTTATCGCCAGGCCGGCGGCGGGGATGATCGTCCGCGGCGTAGAGTAGCCTTCCCCTGACTCAGTCGTCCCGGTGCTGTCGGTGCCGGAAAGGTCGCTCGTGGTCGTCACGCGTCCGCCAGCCCGGTTTGCTCGCGAGACTCGCGGGCTTTTTGAGCTTGGCACCCCGCGAATCCGACTCGGCTTTGAGCTTCCGATACGATTCGAACCTGGCCGGAGATAACTCCCCCGCGGCGATCGCCGACTGCACGGCGCACCCCTTTTCGTTTTCGTGCCGACAGTTTCCATAACGGCAACGAAGCGCGAGCGCGGTGATCTCCGGAAAGGTTTCTCCGACACCGTCCTCCGCGCCCCAAAACTGCAGCTCTCGCAAACCCGGCGTGTCGATCACGAGCGCCCCCGAGGGCGTGAGGACGAGTTCGCGCCGGGTCGTGGTATGGCGGCCCTTGCTGTCCTTTTCGCGCACCTCCCCGACGGGCAGCGCATCGTCGCGCAGCAGGGCGTTGACCAGACTGGATTTTCCCGTTCCGGACGAACCGATAAAGGCGAGAGTTCGGCCGCGTTTCGCGTACAGGGTCGCCAAGCCCTTCAGGCCCTTTCGCGTCACGGTGCTCGTCAGATGCACGGGCACGCCCGGCGCCAAGACGTTCATCTCCTTCAGCACGGTCTCGGCGTCCGGATCCAGATCGGATTTATTGAGCACGATCACCGCCTCGGCGCGGCTCTCTCTGGCCGCGACCAGGAAGCGCTGAATGCGCTGGGGATTGAAATTCCGATCGAGACCGCTCACCAAAAAAATCGTGTCGATGTTTGCGGCGACGATTTGCTCGATCTCCTCCGAACCGGCGGCGCGCCGGGAGAATTTGGTCGTCCGAGGGAGAACCGCATGGATGTCCGCCCGCGCTTCCCCTTCGCGCCGTTTCACTGCAACCCAATCCCCGATCGCGGGAAATTGGTCCGCCGTTCGCGCCACGTGAAAAAACCCCCCGCCGCACTCGCCGAGCACTTCGCCGGACTCGAGTTGCACCGCATAGAAATTCCTCCGCAGTTCGCACACCACGCGCGCGGGCTCGAGGCCCGCGGAGGCGTGTTTCGAAAACGTTATCGCGAGCGCTTCGGTCCATCCGTAGTCGGCAAGCGTCATTAGGGCGAGACTACCGCACACACCCGCCCGGACGCCAGCGCACAAACGCTGCGAACGGAGAGCCGTTGGCCCGCGCCGTTCTCCCCTGCGCTAAACGGAGGCAAGCGCCCGATCCAGCACCGACAGCATGAAATCCGCATCCGCCCGGGTAATACACATCGGGGGTTTGATCCGCAGGGTGTTGCCCCATAGGCCGCCTTTCCCGATCAAAAGACCCAGCTCCCGCGCTTTCTCGAAAACCGCGACACACTCCTCCTTTGCCGGAACTTTTGTGACACGGTCCTTCACCAACTCGACGCCGAGCATCAGGCCCAATCCGCGCACTTCGCCGACGACCGAGTGCTTCTCGGCGAGCTTCTCCAGTCCCGCCTTGAGGTAACCGCCGAGAACAAGACAGTTTTCCTGCAATCTCTCCCGGTCGATCACCCGCAGGACAGCGCGGCCGATCGCACAACACACCGGATTTCCTCCAAACGTATTGAAATGCGTTCGCGTCGCCAGGGCCTGCGCGATCGCCGGGGTCGTCACCACGGCCGCCAGCGGATAGCCGTTTCCAATCCCTTTGGCCATCGTGACAATATCCGGGATCGCTCCCTGCGTTTCGAATCCCCAGTAGTGCGTGCCGGTCCGACCGAAACCGGCTTGGACTTCGTCGGAGATGCAGAGTCCACCGGCCGCCCTCGCATGGACGAATGCCCCCTGCAGATAGCCCTCCGGGAAAACCACGGTGCCACCCACGCCTTGAATCGACTCCGCGATAAAAGCCGAAATCCGGCCGGACGTCCCAAACTGCACCAAGCTCTGAACATCGGCCGCATACTTCCGACCGGCCTCCGGATCGTCTTTGCCGTAAGGCCCCCGATAGGTATCCGGCATCTGGGCATGCTGCACCCCGAACGAATGGGGAACGTTGAATTTCCACGTATGATGCGAGGTCAGTCCCATCGTTCCGGAGCTGCCGCCGTGGTAGGCGTTGCGCAGAGCAATCACGTCGTAATTACCCGTGTAAGCCCGGGCCATCATCACGGCCAAATCGTTGGCTTCGGAACCGGAATTCACGAAATAACACACCTTGAGTTCGCCCGGCATCTTCGCCGCCAGTTCCTTGGCGTAGAGCGCCAGCTGCGGGTTGAGATAGATCGACGTCGTGTGCGAAATCGTTTCGTTCTGCGCGTTCGCCGCCGCGACGACCTCCGGGTGACAATGACCGACACTCACCGTGACGATGCCCCCGAAGCCGTCGAGATACCGGCGCCCTTTCTCGTCGAAAAGCCACTGCGCCTTCCCTTCCACGATCATCAAGGGCTTTTTGTAATAATGAAAAATCGCCGGGTTAAGAAACTGCTTTCGCGTGGAGAGCACCTCCTCGGCGGAGGGACCGGAATACGGTTGAGGGGTATAAATGCAGGGCGGCAGATCGGGTTGCATGAAATTGACTTTGGCTAAAGGGGGGTGAAGGCAAAACGGCGGTCGCCGCGAATCCCTCGACGGTTTCTTCGGCAGAGCTCAAAAATGGCTGGGCTTCCGGCGGAGAAATTGGCCGTGACCGAAACGACCGACGAACTGGCCGTTACGCACCACGACGGACCCGCGCACCGTGACGTCCGTCGGGTGTCCCACAATCGGCCAGCCCTCGAATGCACTGTAGTCCACGTTCATCGCCTGGTTCTGTGCGCCGATCGAGCGACGGACATTGGGATCGAAGACCACCAAATCGGCATCCGAGCCCAGCTGAACGGTTCCCTTGCGCGGAAAAAGGTCGAAAATTTTGGCCACCTGCGTACTGGCGACCCTCACGAAGGTGTGCAGATCGATCCGCCCCGCGACCACACCGTGTGTATACAAAAGAACGATACGCTCTTCCAGCGAAGGGATGCCATTGGGAATCTTCGTAAAATCGGCCGCACCCATCGGTTTTTGACCGACAAAATCGAAAGGCGCATGGTCGGTCGCCACCGTTTGAATCAAACCGTCGCGCAAGCCGTTCCAGAGCACCGGTTGATTGCGGATGTCGCGCAGCGGAGGCGACATCACGTACTTGGCCCCTTCGAAATTCGGCCGCTCGGCGTAGCTCTTGTCGAGGACCAGATATTGGATGAGCGTTTCCAGGCTGACCTTCACGCCCCGTTGCCGGGCCGCGATCGCCTCGGCGAGCGCCTCCTGGCAGCTGAGGTGCACGATATACGTTTCGGCACCGGTCAGCTCGGCAAAGGTAAGCAAATGGTGCACACCCTCCGCCTCGACCCGCGGCGGGCGACTGTCGTGATGCTGTCCGGGATCGGTCCTGCCGGCTGCCAGCAATTCCTTCTGGCGCTCTGCGACCAAGGTTTCGTTCTCGCAGTGTGCGGTCACGATGACTCCGAGCTTTTTCGCCAGCGTCAGCGTACGGTACAGCTCGGTGTCGTCGATTCCGAAGGTGCCTTTGTAAGCGAGAAAAATTTTGAACGAGCTGATACCTTGGCCGACGATCTCCCGTAGCTGTTCCGCCGCGGTGTCGTCGAACTTGGTTACTCCCATGTGAAAACTGAAGTCGCAGGCCGACTTTCCTTCCGCCTTCGACTTCCAGAGTTCGAAGCCTGCGAGCGTACCGTCCGAACGCGAGGGACAGCACATTTCGATCAGGGTCGTCGTCCCGCCGAGGAGCGCCGCCTTGCTGCCCGTCTCGTAATTGTCCTTCGAGAACGTGCCCATGAACGGCAGATAGATGTGCACATGGGGGTCGATAAAGCCGGGAAACACGTACTTGCCCTTGGCGTCGATGACATCGGTCCCCGGCGCGGCCGTCAGACCGACGCCGATTTGCGAGATCGTTTCGCCTTCGCAGAAAATATCCGCCACATAACGCGAATCCGCCGTGACGATCTCGCCATTCTTGATGAGGAGGGACATGGCCGTGGATTACCCGCGGGAAAGCGCGTCGGATTGCGTCACGAATTCGTCGCCCGTCCATTCCGCATCGGAAGCGACGCCTTTTTTATTCCGGGGGACCGCCGCAGCCGCGGTCTTTTGAGCGGATTTCCGCGCAGCCTGACGCCGCACGAGATCCGCATGTGTCGTGAAATAGGGGAGGCTCTTGCCCTTGAAATCCGAGAGCGTCTCGAACCGGTGCTTCGCCATGAACGCCAGGAGTTGCTCGCACATCGGCTTCACGCACCCGTAACCGAACTTCATCACGCCCGTGCAGACCTGCACCGTGTCGGCTCCCAACAGAATGAACTGAGCGGCGTCCTCGCCCGTCTCGACGCCGCCGATACCCGAAAGCGAACGACCCGGAAACTCGGTGCGTATCATCTGGGCGATCTCCATCACCATGCGCAGCGCGATCGGCTTGACCGCCTTGGACGAGTAGCCACCCGGGGTAGAATATCCTTCGACCGTAGGCTCCGGCCGCAGAGTGTCCAGATTCACCCCCATCACGCTGCGAATCGTGTTAATCGCGCTGATCCCCGTGCAGCCCCCGCGAAGGGAAGCACGGCTCGGGTCCTCGATGTGCGTGATGTTCGGCGTCATCTTAGCCCAAACCGGCTTCTTGGTTGCGCCCATCACCCAGCCGCAAACTTCCTCGAGCAGGTCGGGATCCTGGCCCATCGCCGCGCCCATCTTTCGTTCCGGCAGGCCGTGGGGGCAGGAAAAATTCAGCTCGAACGCATCGACTCCCGCCGCTTCGCACCGCTCGACAATCTCGATCCAGGCGTCCTTGCGATACTCCTCCATGATCGACGCGATCAACACGCCGTGCGGATGTTCGTTCTTGCAGCGTTTGAACTCCTCGAGCCACACGCCAAAACGGCGGTCGCTGATCAACTCGATGTTTTCCCAGCCGATCACCTCGTCGCTGCCGCTCGCCAAAAGCTTCGCATAGCGGGGGGAGACGTTGACTACCTTCGAAGCGTCGAGGCTCACGGTCTTCGCGATGACGGCTCCCCAACCTTCCCGGAACGCGCGTGAAATCACGCTCAGATTCGTCCCGGGGGGACCGGATCCGATCACAAATGGATTGGGCAATTTTAATCCGTCCACGGTGATGGCGAGCGTAGGCATAAAAAGAAAATTCCAACGTCCGCAACACTCCAACCGTTTGAGACTGGCGCACGGGATCCTGGTGGGTTAGCACGAAGCATGGCCTATGCCCAGCCGGAAACGGCCGGGCGGCCCGCTGCGAGAGTCATCCTCCCTTCACCGTGAACTCACCGCTCCAACCCTCTCGGATGCTGGCCGACTTGGACGAATTGCGCGTGCTCACGGGCGACGCCAACGGCGCGCAACGCGTTGCCTTCACCGAAACCTGGAACCGGGCGCGCGCGTGGTATCGGGCCAAACTCGCCGCCCTGCCGGTGACGGTCGACCGAGACGCCGCCGGTAATCTCTGGGCGACCCTGCCGGGCGAATCGAAGGACACGCTGATCCTCGGCGGACATCTCGACTCCGTTCCGAACGGGGGCTGGCTCGACGGTTGCCTGAATGTCCTCGCGGGGCTGGAGATTCTCCGGCGGATCCACGAACACCACCGGGGTCGACCCCCGGTCACCGTCCGCCTCGTCGATTGGGCCGACGAAGAAGGCGCGCGTTTCGGGAAAAGCCTCTTCGGTTCCTCCGCCTGCTCGGGGAACTTGAATCTGGACGAGGCCCGTGGGCTCAAGGACAGAGACGGTATCCTCCTTTCCGATGCATTGACCAAGGAGGGCCTGAATTTGGACCGAGCGAAGGACTCGGGCCGCGAACTCGCGCACGCGAAGGCCTATCTCGAACTGCATATCGAACAGGGTCCCGTCCTCCTCGATCTCGGTCTGCCCTTAGGCGCGGTGCTCGGAACCTTCGGCGTCGAGCGACATGCCATCACCTTCACCGGACAAGCCGCCCATTCCGGCAGCACGCCGATGAACCGGCGCAAAGACGCCTTCCTCGCCGCGGCGAAGATGAGCCCCGAAATCTATCGCATCGCAGAGCGTCGCGGTGGCGTTTGCACCGTGGGCTCGTGCACGACCGAACCGGGAATCGTCACCAGCGTGGTCGGGGAATGTCGGCTCACGCTGGATCAACGGCATCTCGATGCGAGAGCGTTGGCGGCGATGTTTGACGACGCCGTGAGCGCTTCGAAACGTTTTGCCGCCGAGGGGGGTGTCGGCGTCGCGTGGAATCGTCTCTGGCACATCGAGCCCGTGCTTTTTCATCCGGAACTGATCGAGCTGTGCGATGCGTCGGTCGCCGAAACCTGCGGCTACCGCCACCGACTCCCGTCGGGCCCGCTCCACGACGCCGCCGAAGTCGCCCGCGCGGGTGTGCCGACGGCGATGATGTTCGTGCAGAGTCTGCGTGGCATCAGCCACAACAAGATCGAGGACACCAAGCGGGAGCACCTCGAACTGAGCGTCATCGCCTTCGACCGCCTCGCCGAAAAAACGATGGCGTGGATCGGTGCTCGCGCGTAACCGCCTAAAAAGCGACACCCTGCAAACCTTCGCGTTGCAATTTGCCTGCACCACGCCCACTCCACCGGCCCAAAAAACGGAGAATCCCCCAAGGGGTTTAACGATCTATCGGAGGATGACGGCGAACCGTGCGCGCCTGCGACCGTCTGAGGAGAATGCACTTCCCGCGCGGTTTATCGTCGTTCGCCGCCCTCCTCGGGGCGCTTCTCGCCTCACCTTGGCTCGCGGCGGAAACGCCGCCGCTGCTCGCTCGGGCGTTCGAACAATGGGGCGAAGGTCGAGAAGACCTCGCGTTCACGCAACACACCCGCGTTTTCCGCGACGACGGACAGGTAAAGGAGGAGAGACTCGAACGCTACGATCCGTCGCTACCCGACAGCGAACGTTGGCGTCTTATCGAATGGGCCGGTAATCCCGCCACGGCCGAGCAGCGCGAAAAGTGGGAGTCCAAGAAAAACGGTCGGCCGCGCAAGAAGGGGATCAAACCACCCAGGGAATACCTCGACATCGATCACGCGACGCTGGTCGACGAAAACGCCCATACCGCCCGTTTCGAGGTAAACTTCCGACCCGAGGCAGCCAGACTGATTGCCGTGGAGAAAATCGCCGTCCGTATCACGGTCGACAAAGAAACCGCCACCATCGCCCACATTTCCGGACTTCTGAAAGAACCGCTCAAGATCGCCTTGGGCTTGGCGAAAATCACCGACATCGACCTCGATCTTCGGATCGAGCCGGGCGACGACGCTTCCAACGAAAGCTCCGGCGAGGTTAAGAGTGGCAGCACCGCCCGCGTGCTCATGTCGAAGTTCGGCGATCCAATGGAATTCAAGTGGAGCGATTTCAAACGCGTCACCGCGTTCCCGAGCGACAAGGGGAAATCGCACACCCGCTCCACTGCCGCCATCCCTCCCCCTTAAAAGATCGCACCCTCTTGCCCCGCGCAGCCAACAATCGATTTGGGAGATCGCCGGACCGACTTTGGATCGACCCTTCGCGTCTTTGTCCGTCACTTCGCGAGACACCTTCCGATTCTCCGATCCTGCGATTCGTAATCCATGTCTTGCGAAGGACGGGCGAAGATGCGAAGGCTCGGAAGAAGTGGGGAGATCGAAGGGCGAGCGTATCCTTCGATTTCCTCAGACCTGCCGACGCTTAGGGTGCCCGGACTAGCCCAATGATCCGCCCGGGAACCCGGGGTCGCTCGAGCGCCACGTAAAGCATCCCGAGAGGTGCGAAGGAGAGAACGTGGATTTTCATGAAAAGACCGCCGTAGGCAGAAAAGAAGCGCTCGCGCTCAGAGCTGGGATCGAAAGAGACCGCAGAAATGATCGAAGACTTTGGTCATTAGCCCGCGCTTTTCGAAAGCCTCCAGGGTCAACGGGGTACTCTGAGCGATATCCGCCTTGATCGCGTCCAGATTTCTCAGAGCGACTTCGCGGTTCAGGATGTTCACATTCATCTCGTCGTTGATCCCGAACGAACGGTTGTCGAAATTGACGGAGCCAACCGTCACGAAGTAATCGTCTACCACCATCACCTTCGCGTGATACATCGCCGTTTGGTACTGGTGAAAGACGACTCCGGCAGCGAGCAGCTTTCCCCAACGCGAGCGCGAGGCCGCGCGCCCAAACCGCGAATCGTTGATCGCCGGAACGACCACCTCGATTTTTACGCCGCGCTTGCGAGCGGAGAGGAGCATCTCGATCGCGAGGTCGTCCGGCACGAAATAGGCGTGGGCGATCACGATCGACTTGCGTGCCGCGGCAATCGCCACGAGGTAGGAAATCCGCGCATTCTCCGGGTCTTCGTTGGGTCCGCTTTTGTAGCAGGCGGCGAGAGCATCGCCCGCCCGCACGACTTCAGGGAAATATTCGGAGCCGAAGAGCAGCCGCGACGTCGTTTGCATCCAGTTTGTCGCGAAGGTCGCCTGCATCTGAAGGACCGCCGGCCCCTCCAGCTTGATTTGAGTTTCGCGCCAAAGCTCCTTGGAGTCCGCATTTCCCAGCCATTTGTCGTCGATGCACATTCCGCCGGTGAAACCGATCTTTCCGTCGATTACCAGCGACTTGCGATGGGTGCGGTGATTGATGTTCGGCTTGATTTCGTACCAGTGTTCGCGCCCGTAAACGACGAAATCCACGCCGGCATCGAGCATCTTGCGCCGATCCGCTCGGTCCAGCTTGAGGGTGCCCATGCCGTCGGCGATGACATGGACTTTCACTCCTTGCCGCGCCCGCTCGCTCAGCGCTTCGATAAATCGATCGCTGATCGTCCCCGACGCCCAAATGTACGTCTCCAACGTCACCGTCTTTTCTGCCTCGCGGATCGCCTGAAGCATGACCGGAAAGAATTGATCCCCGTTGATCAAGGTTTCGACGCGGTTCCCTCCACTGAAACTGGCACCGAGCAGAGAGCCCAGCGATTGCGCGAAAACGGGCGTCTCGACCGAATGCTCGATCTCCGCCGGTTCTCCCAAAATCCGCGACGACGTGATCCAGAAATAGAAAGCCATGAGCGCGACGACGGCGGCGACCACCATCAGCCAAAACTTCTTGCGAGACGTCTGCGTGGGTACGGACTTTGAGAACGGAGGGGATTCGCTTCCCGGACTGCGAGACCGCTGCAACGGTGAATTCATCGCGCAAGTTGGAACGAAGTGAAAATGCTTACGAGGGGTTTCAAAGGAAGGGTCAATGTGCTCGCGTAGGAGGAGATGCGCTGGGTGGACCTTGGGAGAATCGCTTGGTTCCGACCAAGGTGAGCGGATCGATTGAGGTTGTAACCAAGCAGGAGAATTGGGGTCACTGACGGAAGAAAAGTGGAAACCTCTCGTCGGCACACCTCGCGCTCTCCTTCGCCGAAGCGCAAATTTCGCCTCACGGTGCGCGACCGCTCGCGGCTGATCGTCCTGCTCCTCGCCATCGCGCTCGCCGCGGTCTTGATCGGACGGTTCACCGATTTCGATTTTCGCGAAATTCCTCGCGCCATGGCGGGCCTCAATTCGGCTCTCGTCCTTCTGCTCTGCGCTACGCTTCCCATCTTGGGATTTCCCATCAGTGTCGTTTACCTGGTGTTGGGAGTACGATTCGGTCCTTACGTCGGCTTCTGCATCGTCGGCGCGATCACCGGACTTCATCTGCTCGGAACCCACGCGATCGCCAACAGTTTCCTACGGAAGCCGCTGGAGCGCTGGCTCGCGAGCCGCAAACACCGCGTTCCCGAAGTACCGAAGGGGGAAGGCGCGGCCATCGTGGTTGTCGCGATTCTCGTTCCGGTCCTTCCGTACTTCATTAGAAACTACGTCCTGGCGCTTTCCGGAATACCGCTGCGGACCTACCTCCTGGTGGGGGTACCGATGTACACCCTGCGTTCCGCGGTGACGCTGTTTCTCGGAGACTTGAGCGGCGACCCGACTCGCAGGGGGCTGTTCATCCTCGGAGCGATCTACGTCGTCAAACTGTCGATCTGCGCGGTCATCGTGTGGTGGATCCGCGAGCGTCACAAGAAACGTGACCTCGGCGGAGGGCATTCCGAGGCGGAGGAATCGGCGCGAACGCTTGCAGCGCCTCCGCGGTGATCCTTTGCTCCCGGGAGTGCCGCCCCGTTCGCCCTCTCCGCTCTCCTTCGACGATCTCGCCGACCGGGCCAGCCAACTCTACCGCTCGGCGGGTATCGCGGCGTGGCAATTTGCCCGCGGAAAGCTGCGAGGCGACCCCCTTTATCGCTCCGTCTGGGAGAGACCCGAGCTCAGGGAAAACGGAACCTTGATCGACTTGGGATGCGGACAAGGTCTGATGCTCGCCCTCTTCGTGGCGGAAGATGCGAACGGACCCGCCCCACCGGTCGAGGAGGGAAAAGCGAAACGTCGGCGATTGATCGGCGTGGAGACGAGAGCGCACATGGCTTCCGTCGCGCGCATCGCTCTCGGGGCGGGTGCGGACATCGTTTCCGCGGACATTCGTCGGATTCCGCTCCCTCCGAGCCGAACGATCCTAGTCTTCGATGTCCTTCACATGATGTCGGCCGACGATCAGGAATCCGTTCTTGGCGCGCTGGTCCAGTCGTTGGAACCGGAAGGCACCCTCCTCATTCGTGAAGCCGACGCTTCGGCCGGCTGGCGGTTCCACTGCGTCCAGGCAGGCAATCGCTTCAAAGCTCTGATGAAAGGATACTCCTCGAAAGACTTTCACTTTCGTACGGCACGAGGCTGGCAATCGCTTGTGGGTTCCTACGGGCTCGCAGTAAAAGCGTCGCCGATGGGAACGGGAACGCCGTTCGGCAATATTTTGCTCGTCGCAAAAAAGGCCAAGGCGGCGGTACCATCCCACGGTCAGGCACAAACGTCTTAAACTTAGCCGCGCTCACGGCGATTTCTCGCATGGCGTCAGCTGTCGGCTTTGTCGCGGTTCTTTATGTGGTGGTGCTCGCCTTGACCTTGCCGTAAGCGTCCTGCGCTCGCTCCCACGCGAGGCCGACCTTCTCGCGACGATCCTCCCAGGTTTCTTCCGTCGCTTTGGCCGCCTCGGCCGCCATGGACCGGAGATAAGCGCGGGAGGAGTCCATTTCCTTCATCGCAAAGTCCCAAGCCTGCGTGTTCCCCTTCAACGTCGCCCGCTTGGCATTCAACTCCTTGATCTGGACGTCGAGCTGGGCTTCGAGACGGGCGACCCCTGAGTTGAAATCCGCCCGCTGCTCGAACGCGCGATCCTTGATCTGACTCCACGTCGCAGCGGCGACTTCGGGGGCGTTGGCCAACGGCACCGTGCTCACCGCGAGAAGACCGGGATGGGCGTGAGGGAGCGGGTGACGGCTGGATTCCGCCTGCGCCGAATCTGTCCACATAACGTGACAAACCGCCGTCACCGCCATTGCCAGCAATCCGGAGCGCACAGGCAAAAACGAGGGAGAGGCAGCTTTCCCAAAGGAACGGAGGCTTTGAGGGATGGTCTTGGACGTGGTCATCATCCCGATCAGGACCGCTCGAAGAAACTGTAGAGCCGGCACGAGCCATGGGGCGTTTTACCGCTCTTTTCAGAGGGATATCGCACGATGTTTGGCTCCTGAGATTTGCGTGTTGGTAAGCGGGTGATGCTCTGTTCATTCCGCACCGATATTGTGTTTGTATAGCTTCGAACCTCCATCATTTTCGTTTTCATGGGTTTAGAGACTTCTCCAACTCTACGAATCTTTCTTGCAGAAGACCATGTGGCCATCAGGGAAGTGCTGGCCGTTTATATTCAGACCCGGCCGCATTTGAAAGTCGTCGGGGAAGCATCGAATGGCCTGCAGGTGGTCGAGCAATGCGCGCGGCTTAAACCCAACCTATTACTTTTGGATATCGATTTGCCGGGAATGAATGGAATTTCTATCGCCCACATGCTGACCGCCTCTACGCCGGAGACGCATATCCTCATCTTTTCCTCTCATTACGATGCCGCCACCGTCCGGCAGGTACTCGAGGCCGGTGCGCGAGGAATCATCGAAAAAACCAGTCCGATCGAGACCTTGATGAAGGCGATCGAAACCGTCGGTGCCGGCCGACCATACTTTGGAGAACGCGTCACGAGGATTCTGGAGCAGTCTTTCTCCAAGCCGATCGCCACGCGCTCGGCGGACAATCTGACCGCGCGCGAACGCGAAATCCTTCAGCTCATCGCGGAGGGTTGCAGCAATAAGGATGTCTCGTCGCGACTCGGCATCAGCATCAAGACCGCAGAAAATCACCGCCACCATTTAATGCAGAAACTGGGCACGCGGAACGCGGCTGATCTCACTCGGGAAGCGTTCCGCCTGGGCTTGGTGCGAACCTGGGCCCCGCCCGAAAACCCAGCTTAATTCCTTCACGCCGGGCGGACACCGGGTGGTCCGCCAACGACGCTCGCTCCCGCACCCCCGCGGCAATACATTCTCCTCCCCATGTCTCCTTGCCTCGCTTCACGTTCGCCGTTTCTCCGAGTTGCTTTTCGTGGTTTCGGTACGATCGCCCTCGTCAACCTCATACACCCGGTTGCGGCGGCTCGCACGGATGCAGATTGGCCGGCCTATCTTGGCGATAAACAGAGGAGCCTCTATTCGCCACTCCAGCAGATCGATCGCGACAACGTCGCGCAACTCGACGTCGCCTGGACCTATGAAACTGGCGAGAAAGGCGAGTATCAGGCCAACAATCTCGTCATCGGGGGTGTGCTTTACACCGCTACCCCTAACCGGCGCGTGATTGCGCTCGATGCCGCCACCGGCCGCGAACTTTGGAAATGGGATCCCGCCACCACCCGCGCAGGCCCGGGCGCACGCCGCCAACGCGGCCTCGTTTTTTGGCAAAGCCAAACCGGGGGCGAGCAACGGCTATTCACCGGCGTCGGCAACTACCTCTTCGCACTCGATCCCAAGAGCGGCCTTGCGATCGAGAGCTTCGGTGAAAACGGATCGGTCGCGCTTGGCGCCGGGCTGGATACCGACGGGATTCCCAAGGTCGGGCTCAATACTCCCGGTGTCATCTACAAAGATCTTTTGATCCTCGGCGGCTTCGGCGGCCCGGGCGCGGTCCGCGCGCTCGATGTGCGCACGGGCGAACGGCGTTGGATCTTCCACCTGATCCCTCGACCGGGTGAGGTCGGCTACGATACCTGGCCGCCCGAAGCCTATAAAACCGCGACCGGCGTCATGCCTTGGCCCGGCCAGGCCCTCGACGAAAAACGCGGCATCGTCTACGTCGCGACCAAGACCGCCGAGCCCGACTTTTACGGGGGCAATCGCCACGGCGACAACCTCTTCGCCAACTCCCTCGTCGCGCTCGATGCTGCGACGGGCAAGCGCCTCTGGCATTTTCAAATCGTGCACCACGATCTGCTCGACAAAGACCTGCCGTGCGCACCCGTGCTGCTCACCGTCACGCACGGCGGGAAGAGAATCGACGCCGTCGCACAAGGCACGAAACACGGCCAGCTCTTCGTCTTCGACCGCGTCACTGGCCAGCCGCTTTGGCCCATCGAAGAGAAACCCGTGCCCGCCTCGACCCTTCGCGGCGAAAAAGCCGCACCGACCCAGCCGTTTCCCACCAAACCCGCCCCACTCATGCGGCAGCGCTACGGCGAAGATCAGGTCTCGACCATTTCCCCCGAGGCGAACGCCCTCACGCTCGACCGCATCCGCCTATCGCCCAACTTTGGGCCGTTTCCCGCCCCAAGCCTCAAAGAGACGATCATGTTTCCCGGCTTCGACGGCGGCATGGAGTGGGGCGGCGGTGCGGCCGACCCCAAGGGCATGTATTATGTCAACATCAACGAAATCCCTTGGATTCTCCAAATGGTCGAGACGCGTCGCCCCGACGGCTCGCCGCTCCCGCGCGGCGAACGCGACTACCTGATCCACTGCGCCGCCTGCCACGGAATCGACCGCGCCGGCATCCCTGCCGCCGGATTCCCCTCGTTGCTCGACCTCGAGAGCCGGCGCACGGCCGCGGAAATTATCCAGATCACCAAGCAGGGCTTCGGCCGCATGCCCGCGTTCGACCGCATTCCCGACCAGCAACGCGAGGCGATCCTCGCCTACGTGCTCGGCCAAAGCTCCGCCCCCGGCAATCGCCCCGACGTAGCCGCCCCGACCGGTCCGCGTCCACGAGACACCGCTCCGTATGCCTTCGGCGGTTTCCGCCGCTGGACCGATCGGGCCGGCTACCCCGCGATCAACCCGCCCTGGGGCACCCTCAACGCCGTCGATCTCAACACCGGCGAACTCAAGTGGAAGGTCCCGCTCGGCGAGTATCGCGAGCTCAGCGCGCGCGGCATTCCGCCCACGGGCACGGAAAACTACGGCGGCCCCGTCGTCACCGCCGGCGGTCTGATCTTCATCGCGGCCACCGCCGACGAAACCATCCGCGCCTTCGACAAAGACACCGGGAAAATCCTCTGGCAGGCGCCGCTGCCCTTCGGCGGCAACGCCACGCCAAGCGTCTATATGGTCGAAGGACGCCAGTTTCTCGTTATCTCGGCCGGCGGCGGAAAATCCGGTCGCCCGGCGGGAGGCAGCCTCGTGGCATTCGCGTTGCCCCGTCCGTAGCCATAGACACCATCGTTCGGACGCCGTCGAAACCATCGATAAGGTTTAGCCAGATCGGCGATTGTAGCTTGAAGCGGTGAGTCCGAATGGTTCAGGTCGCACACATGGTGGATGCGGCCGCCCCACGTGTGACCTTGCCGGAAATCGCCGAGCCGGCGAAGGTCAGGCTCATGACCGTTTCGCGGACGCTGCGGAACGGCCCTTCGATCTCCAAAGCCACATCTCGCTCATCACGCTCAAACTCTTGGGTCCGGCCGCCCCCCACTAAAGCGGCCCCGCCGTTCTGCCGAACTATGAAATCTTCCGATCCGCATGCGGGACGTCGCCGCCACTTCCTTTTGCGCGTGAGGGTGTTTTTCATCGGCGAGGCAGTCCGGTCCTCACCTCGTGACGTGCGAAGTTACTCTTTTGCCTCTCCGACGATCAGTCCTTCCCCCACGCGAGTGCATACGGTTGCACGTGGGTGAAAACACCCGCCTTCCCCATGACCCTCCGTTTCCTCGCGTGCGCGCTACTCCTCCTCGCCCGGCAGCTGGTCGCGGCTTCCCCGCCCAACATCGTGCTCATCGTCGCCGACGACCTCGGCTACGGAGACCTCGGCTGCTACGGCGCCACCGAGGCGAACGGCGCCCACCAACCCGCCGGCGGCTTGCGCGGATGGAAGTATCTCCGCTACGAGGGCGGCACCCGCGTCCCCCTGTTGGCCCGCTGGCCGGCCCGGATCGGCCCTGGATCCGTCTCGCCGCAGATTTTCATGCTCTTGGATATCTTCGCCACCACCGCCGGCCTGCTCGGCACCCGCCCGCCCGAAGGCGCCGGCACCGACGGGCTCGCACCCTCGGCCGTGCTCACTGGCGGAGTGCCCGCGCACCGCACTGTTCCCCAATGTATCGCCAGAGGCGGAATCGAATTTGGCAAACATCGGGAACGCTCTCCCGTCCGTCGGTGCTGCCGAGCACGCGCTCCAGTTTGAAAATGAACGCGACCTTGACCTCGCCGGTTTCGATGTGCCGCATCGGCACCCGGATGCCGTGCCGGTTCATCGTGCCGTCCGAGTGCGCCGGGACGGAATAGCACGCGACCTAATACCAGCCTTCGGCGGACTGTTTGGCGATGCGGTCGCGACACACGGCCAATTGGCTTTCTCAGGAATCGAAGCATCCGCCCATTAGATTGGCGGTCGAGACGCGGGTGTAGATCGCGACCGGAACGGTCTGGGCGCTCGGGCGAATGAGTGCTGGCAGGGCAAGCAGGGCTTCGAATTGAGGACTTGCGAGGAACGGATTCGCGGAGAGAGTAGTTCATCGATTACTCACCGATCCGTATGTCGAAACCGCGCATGCATGTCCGCCTTCTTTTCGCTCTGAGTTTGCTGGTGGCCGGATGCTCCGCCGAAAAAAGAGAACGAACTGCAAAAATCGATTTCAACCGGCAGATCCGGCCGATTTTCAATCAGAACTGCACGGCCTGCCATGGCGGCGTCAAAGCGGCGGGCGGTATCTCCTTCGTCTTCCGCGAAGATGCGCTTCGGGCGGGAGATTCCAAGCGCCGCACGATCGTTCCCGGTCATCCCGAACAGTCCGAGCTGATTGCCCGGATCGTGTCCACCGATCCCGATTTCCGGATGCCGAAACCAGACCACGGCGCCCCGCTTTCACAGGACGACGTCGCCTTGTTTCGCCAGTGGATATCGGAAGGGGCCGAATGGTCCGAACACTGGGCCTTTGTCCCGCCGAAAGAACACACGCCACCCGCCGTCGCAGACGCGGCGTGGATGCAGTCGCCCGTCGATCGGTTCGTCCGCTCCAGACTCGACCAGGAAAAACTTTCGCCCTCCGCGCCCGCCGACCGCGCCACACTTTTACGACGGGTTTCCTTCGACCTGATCGGTCTCCCTCCGACGCCGGCAGAGCTCGACACGTTTATCGCCGACACCCGCCCGGATGCGTATGAGCGTCAAGTCGACCGGCTGCTCGCTTCGCCTCGCTACGGCGAACGCTGGGCAACGCTCTGGATGGATCTCGCGCGCTACGCGGATACCAAGGGCTACGAAAAGGACGAAGATCGCACAGTTTGGAAGTACCGCGACTGGTTGATCGATGCCCTCAACCGTAACCAACCCTACAACGCGTTCGCGATCGACCAGCTGGCAGGCGATCTCGTCCCCAACGCCACGCTCGAACAGCGCATTGCCACCACCTTCAATCGCAATACCCAGACAAACGACGAAGGCGGGACGGACGACGAAGAGTTTCGCATGGCTGCAGTCATCGATCGAGTCGCGACGACGTGGTCCGTCTTCAACGGAGTGACCTTCGGCTGTATCCAGTGTCACTCCCACCCGTACGACCCGATTCGTCACGAGGAGTACTACCAGTTCCTCGCGTTCTTCAACACCTCGAAGGACGCCGATTACAACAGCGAGTTTCCCTCGCTCCGAATTCCCGAGGACTCTTCACGCTACGCCGAGGCCGACCAATTGCGTGCCGAATCCGCAAAACTCGAACGCGAACTCGGCACGAAGGTTCGCGCGCTCGTGCAAGCGTCCACGTGGACGGCGGCTCCGATCCGCAAAGCGTCCTCCCAACCGGCGGCCGTGTTCGAATTGAAAGAAGGAGAGGCCTTCCCCTCGGGAACGCTCCCGACCCAGGTCATCTTCGACCTTTTCGCCGAAGGACCGCGAAACGCGTCGGCGCTCACGGCACTGCGCATCGAAATCCCTCCTCTGGATCCGGAGAAAGCGCGGCACACGCCCGAAATGGGCTTTTCGGTCAGCCGCGTCGACGCGTGGCTCCTTTCGCCCGACGGTTCCGAGGTCCCCCTCGCCTTCCAACGTTTCGTCATCGATACCGACCAACCCGCCGAGGCCACCTTCGAAAAACCGGCCGCCGCAACTGCCAAGCCTAAAGACCCCAAGGTCAAACCCCGGTTCGTGCCGACGGTCGCCGCCAGCCTCGCCGCTCCCGGTGCGCTCGCTGCCCCCGGGCCACGCGGTCCGGTGGTGGCGGCCCTCCCCACACCAATCCCGCCGCCCGGCGTGCCGAGTTCCTTTGCCGCGATGCCTTCGCTTTCCACCACCCGATGGACCGTCGGGATTCTTCGGAAGCCCCTGGAGCTTAAACCCGGGCAGAGAATCAAGATACGGCTTTCGCACGGCCGGATGATTTCGTCGCGCCCCGCTCCGGTGCGGCGCGTGCGTCTCTCCGTCTCCGACGATCGCCGCTGGACAGACCTGGGGTCCGAGCCGGCCCTGCAGCGGAAGCGCGACCGCGTCGGCGAGATCGTGCGGACCCTCGCGAAAATCCCGGGTGTCGACCAACCCGTTATGGACGAACAGCCGCCCGAGGAACATCGGGAAACACGACTGTTCGTCCGCGGCAACTGGATGGACAAGGGCGGCCCGGCCTTGACGCCGAACGTGCCCGCGCTTTTCCCTCCGCTTCCCGCCGGTGCAGAGCCGAACCGGCTGGCCATGGCCCGCTGGTTCTTCTCGGAGAAACAACCGCTCACCGCGCGCGCCGCGGTCAATCGCTACTGGGAGCAGCTCTACGGTATTGGACTTGTGGAAACGCTCGAGGACTACGGCAGCGTCGGGGAAAATCCCAGCCATCCCGAGTTACTGGACTGGTTGGCGAGACATTTTCAGTTCGACCTCGCGTGGGACGTGAAGGCGCTCCTCCGCGAGTTGGTCACCACCCAAACGTATCGACAAAGCGCCACGATGACAGCGGAGTCGCACGAACGCGACCCCCGTAATCGTCTGCTCGCCCGCGGCCCGCGCAACCGCCTGACCGCGGAGATGGTTCGCGACCAGGCCATGGCCGCGAGCGGCCTGCTCAGCACCAAGATGCACGGAGCCCCGGTCATGCCGTTCCAGCCGGCCGGTGTCTGGGCATCTCCCTATAACGGTCGCGACTGGAAAGAATCGAAAGGCGAGGACAGCTATCGCCGCGCGGTCTACACCTTCTGGAAACGCACCGCCGCCTATCCGAGTTTCCTCAACTTCGACGCCTCCGCGCGCGACGTCTGTGTGCTCCGCCGGATCCCTACGAACACCCCGCTGCAGGCGTTGGTCATGCTGAACGATCCGGTCTATGACGACGCCTCGCGCGCGCTGGCAACGGCAGTCCGGCAAGAGGCCGGTGTCTCCGCGGCACCTCGTGCCTGGATCGAAATGGGGTGGAAGCGCGTGATGACCTCTGCGCCCACCGACGCCGAAATGGCGCCGCTGGTGAGACTCTACGACGACGCGCTGCACCTGGTCGGAAACCGTCCCGACCCCGAGTTGAACGCACTGGCCGCCGTGGCGACGGCCCTGCTCAACCTCGACGCTGCGCTCAACAAATAATGTCATGAAGACCGACACCCAACGTTTGCTGCACGAAGTGGAAACCCTGCAGTTGAGCGCCGTCACCCGACGCCACTTCCTGCGCGACTGCGCAGCCGGCATGGGTGCGATGTTCCTCGGCAGTCTCGGTGCATCCGCGCTCGCCGGTCCGGGTAAACTCGACTTCTCTCGTCCGTCGTCCGCCCCGCTGGGAACGCTCCCGCCCCAATTCGCGAGCAAGGCGAAGCGGGTGATCTACCTGCACATGGCAGGTGCGCCCAGCCAACTGGAGCTTTTCGATTACAAACCCGACTTGCACCGCTTGGATGGACAGGATTGCCCGGCTTCCTTTCTCGCAGGCAAGCGCTTCGCTTTCATCAGCGGCGTTCCCAAGATGCTCGGCCCGCAATTTCCGTTCCATCGCGGAGGTCGCAGCGGTACGTGGATCTCCGATCGCCTGCCGCAGCTCGAACGGCACATCGACGACCTCTGTGTGGTCAAGTCGATGCGCACGGACCAGTTCAACCATGCCCCCGCTCAGCTCCTCGTCCACACCGGTTCCCCCCGCTTGGGCGGCGGCGCCTCGCTGGGCTCGTGGGTGACGTACGGACTGGGCACGGAGAACCAAAATCTTCCGGGATTCATCGTCCTGGTTTCGGGCGGGAAAACTCCCGACGGCGGCAAATCGCTGTGGGGCTCCGGCTTTCTGCCGAGCGTTTACCAAGGCGTACAGTGCCGCGCAAAGGGCGATCCGGTCCTCTTCCTTTCCAACCCCGAAGGCGTCAGCCGCGACTTACGTCGCCGCGTTCTGGATACGCTCGACGAGGTCAATCGTCTGGAGTTTGCCGAGGTCGGCGACCCCGAGATCGTCACCCGGATCTCGCAGTACGAGATGGCGTTCCGCATGCAGATGAACGCCAGCGACGCGATGAACCTGGCCACCGAGTCGCCGGAGACTCACGCGCGCTACGGGACCGAGGTCGGCAAGGAGAGTTTCGCTAACAATTGCCTGCTCGCCCGGCGGCTGGCCGAGCGCGGCGTGCGTTTCATTCAATTGTACGATTGGGGCTGGGACCATCATGGCGTCAACCGCGAGACCGCCCTCAACCTGGGCTTCGCCGACAAGTGTCGCGAGATGGATCGCCCGATCGCCGCTTTGCTCGACGACCTCAAATCGCGCGGCATGCTCGAGGACACGCTCGTCGTCTGGGGCGGAGAGTTCGGACGCACCCCGATGCGGGAGAACCGAGCCGGCACGGAGATGCCATTCGTGGGACGCGATCACCACCCGGGCGCCTTTACGATGTGGATGGCCGGCGGCGGGGTGAAACCCGGCTTCAGTTACGGCGAAACCGATGCCGTCGGCTTCGAAATCGCGCGCGATCCGGTGGAACTGCGCGATCTCCACGCCACGATGCTTCGCCAACTCGGTTTCGATCATCACAAGCTCAGCTACTCCTTCCAAGGCCTCGACCAGAAGATCACGGGAGTGAAACCCGCGCGGGTGATCGAAGAGTTGGTGACGTAATAGTAATAGTGTTTGCGTCATTGGCAGCGCGCTGCGCGCGCAATCCCGGCCTCGACGGAGCGAGGCCCTCCACGGGCGATGAGCGGAATGGGCTTTGCCTAGCCCTTCGCGATGGACAACAGGTCGCCGAGCTCGACGCGCTTTTCGTAAAGCGCCTTGCCGACGATGACTCCGTCGAGATTGGGGTAGCGTTTTGCGAGCGCGGCGAGTTGCAGCACATCCTCACGACGGCTGACGCCGCCGCTCGCGATGACCTGCGCCTTGACTGTCTGCAGCATCGCTTCCTGCGCGGCAAAATTCGGGCCCGTCAACATGCCGTCGGTGCCGATATCCGTATAGATCAACGTCGCCACACCACACTCGGACATCCGCTTGGCCAGCACCAGCGCGCCGGTGCCCGTGGTATCCACCCAACCCTTGACGGCCACCTTGCCGTCCTTGGCGTCGATTCCGACTGCAATTTTATTGCCAAATGCCTCGACCAACTCGGCCACAAAGCGCTCGCTCTCGGCTGCGCGTGTCCCAATGACCACCCGACTCACACCCAAGTCCAATGCCCGCTCGACCGAGGCACGCGTTCGCATGCCGCCACCCATCTCGACCTTGAGTCCGAGCGCGACGATCTTCCCCACCGTTTCCAAGTTGCGCGGTTCGCCTTCGAACGCACCGTCGAGATCGACCACGTGGACCCACGCGCTCCCGGCGGCCTTGAAGGTGGCTCCCACCGCTGCCGGATCCTCGGCGTAGACGGTTTCTCGGTCGGCTCGACCTTGCGTGAGCCGAACGCAACGGCCTCCTTTGATATCGATAGCAGGATAGATGATCATCCGATTGTTAAAATTTGAGGATTTTGAGTGTCGATCCTTGCCTGCAATCAGGCAAACTTGGATTTAACCTAATCTTATGTCCAAACCCTACCAAGTCCCGGTGTTCCTCACCGATCTTCTCGAGGCGCGTTCGCCTTCGGGTTATGAAACCGAGGCTCAAGCGGTCTTCGATAAGCATGTCAAACCCGCGGCCGACGAGTACGCGTTCGATGCGCTGGGAAACCGTCTCGCCACGCTCAACCCCAAGGGCGATCCCGTCTTGATGCTCGCCGGCCATATTGACGAACTCGGACTGCTCATCACCTACATCAACGACAAGGGATTCATCTATTTCGACACGATCGGGGGGCACGATCGGATCATGATTCCGGGCCGCCGCGTGGTCATTCAAACGGCACAGGGCAAGGTCAAGGGCGTCACCGGCAAACGCGCCATTCATATGATGGAGGAGGCCGATCGGAAGAAGGTCCCCGAGATCCACGAACTCTGGATCGACATTGGGGCACGCTCCAAAAAAGAAGCGTTGGAACGCGTCCGAATCGGCGACGTCGCGACCTACGACCACGGATTCGAGTTGATTCACGGGAGCATCGGCGCTTCGCGCGCGTTCGACGACAAAGTGGGTGCCTATATCGTCGGCGAAACGCTCGTCCGTCTCGCCAAATCCCGTCGAAAACTGGTCGCCAAGGTGGTCAGCGTGGCGACGACCCAGGAAGAGATCGGGGTGCGGGGAGCAACCACCGCCGTGTATTCGGTCAATCCGCACATCGCCGTCGCGGTCGACGTGGGACATGCCACCGACCATCCCGATTGCGATAGTCGCAAATTTGGAGAACAAAAACTGGGGGGCGGCCCGATGATCTGTCGCGGCGCAAATATCAACCCCAAGATCTTCGGCCGACTCGTGAAGGCTGCAGAAAAGCTCGAGATCCCCTATCAGATCGAGGCCGATCCCCGCCCCACCGGTACCGACGCGCGAGCGATGCAAATGGGCCGAGGCGGGGTCGCCACCGGATTGGTGAGTGTCCCGCTTCGCTACATGCACACGCCGAGCGAGTTGGTCGATCTCGAGGACGTGGAGCGCTGTGTGCAGCTCCTCGTCGAGTTCGCTTCAGGTTTGGAAAAAGGCGACTACGCGCATTGGTGAGGGGCGCGGGTAAATGTCTCGGAGGGCTCAGAGAGAAACCGTCCACTAGGTTGAGCAGATTCCGCTCGACCGCCTCAACAACTCGAAGATCGCCTCCCCTCGCTGCAAAAACGTTTGGAGTTTGGAGTCCGTCCTTCAGGCCGTCCGAAATCCGACCGCAATTTCCCCGGACGGACTAAAGTCCGGACTCCAAACTCTATCGTCCGAGCGTCCACCGGGTTGCGAGACAGTCTCCCCTCGTGGCTGGGATTTGCGGAGGCCGAACCCTATGCATGGAAGCGACAAAGGCGTAAGGAGGTAGGTCCTCACGACCTTGAAGCGCGCTGTCGCGCGCAATCCCGGCCTCGACGGAGCGAGGCCCTCCAACGAATTCTAAACGCCGCTGTCGTCGTCTTCGGATAGACGCGTGAGATCTTCCAGAACGGCGTCGATCGAACGAATCCGCTCTGCCGGCCAGAGCGAATTGATCCGAGCGATCGTCTGCTGGATAATGCCGTCGGGACAAGACGCTCCCCCGGTGATGAGCACGCGCTTCGGCGCAAAATCGCCGGGCCAGAGGGGATGCGTTTCGATGTGACCGCCGCGAGTCGCCGCCTGCCCGTGCGCGGGAAAGACATAATGCTCGACCGCATCCCGCGAACGAATGCTCGTCTCGCTCTGGATAAAAAAAGCCCGCCCGGGCAAACGCTGCTCGCACACTCGGTAGAGTTGATAGGTGTTGGAGGAGTTTTTGCCGCCGATCACAAAGGCCGCATCCAACGGTTCCGTAAGGGCCCGGGTCAAGGCGTCCTGGTTCACTTGGGTCGCATAACACAGCGTGTCGTGCCGGCCGCTGCCGCCCACGCGGGCGTGCTCGTCCGAGAGATCGGGGCCGAATTTTCGCGCGAAAGCCTCCCGCAGAAAAAGGACGATTTCCCGCGTCTCGTTCATCAACAGAGTCGTCTGATTGACGACCGCCACCCGTTGCAGGTCTTTCTCCACGTCGAAGCTTGGCGTGTGCTTGCCGGCGAAGAGACGATAGAACCGCGCTCGGAATTCGGGATCCGTGCTTTCCACGATCTCCGTCAGCCATCGCGTTTCCTCCAAGTTGCGCACGATCACCGCGGGCGCATAACGACGCGCGTTCGCGAAGGTCGCTTTGGTCTCCTCATGCTCGTGCTTCCCGTGAATGACCACCGTGTAGCCATCGCGACCGTACGCCCGGGCCGCCTTCCAGACTTTCTCCACCAGCATGCAGGTGGCGTCGTGCCGATAGACGGCGATTCCCTTTCTCACCAAACGCGCCTTGTCGTCGTCGGTGGCACCGAACGCCGGAATGATGACAATGTCTTCCGCCGTGAGCGAACCCCAGAGTAAGGGCGCACCCGGAGACTCCGAGGCGCGCCGGCCGTCCTCCGCGAAAGGAACGCCCTTGTCGGTCTGGAGGTAACGCAACCCCCGCGCGAGGAGATCCTCATTCACGAACGGATTGTGAATCAGCTCCGAGAGCATGAAAACCCGTCGTTCGGGGTTGGCGGCGAGAGTCTCGTACGCGCGCTCGATCGCATTCTTCACTCCCAGACAAAAGCCGAAGTGGCTGGGAATCACGTATTCGACCGCACCGAAATGGAGTGTCACCGGCGCCGCCGCGGTCCGTTCGTGTCGTCGGGCGAGGAGCTTGATCGCGGTGCAGAGTTTGGACTGGTACAACGCGCTCGACTGCAGGTCGCGCGCATAAATGGAGGGATTTCGCTCTTTCTCGGGGCGAAATTTGTAGATGAAGTCGCTCTCGCTGAGGTGGAGATAAGGGATGTGGATCAGGTGAGGATCCAACCCGCCGAGGATCGCGGACAACGACGGCGCGAGGCTTTCCGGACGTGCCTGCAACCCGTCGATGGAGCCAAAGACGATCTCCGGATCGAGGGGAGTTCCCCGGACCTGCGTAAAATGAACGCGGTAATCGCGCCCGCCGGCGGAGATCGAAAAAAATTCGACGGGCGGCGTATGCTCGGCAAAGGCGCCTTCCAGCCGCTGCGTGGCCATCTTGGCGTCGCTCCCGGTGAAGGCCAAGCCCTGCTTGCTGCCCAATTTGCGCACGGCCAGGCGGTTGCTTGCATCGAACGCAAGCATCGCGTGGATGAGGGGAGACGCGGACATCGGCGGCAACTACGAGGGAGAGTAAGCGCCGTCCACGATCGCTCCCGCGTATCGGCGGGCCCGTGACGGCATTACGCGCTCAGGCTTTGCCTCCGAAGGTAACGTAGTCGTCCAAATCCAAACGGTCGAAATTGGTGCGGATATCGTCGCGACCCGGGGCCATCTCCTGGATGCTTTCGGCAAAGCCCGAATGGCGCTGGGCATCGCCAGGCCCGAGGCGCTCCAGCCACTGCGACCACGCCTCGATTTCATGGGCAAGGCGGGCCGGCTTCATCTGAGCTTGAACCCAACCGACCATCTCGGTATCCGATTTTCCCGTTTTGACCTCGGTCAGAAAAACCTGCGGATCCAACCCCGTGAACTGAAAGAAACGTTTGTCCAAGGGGCACGGAAAAACGTATTCTCCGAGCGTCCCGTCGTTCGCTGCGCGACACTTGTCGAGCAGGCGCGCCATGTGAACAAAGCCGCCGAGGCGAACCCGGGCGCTGCGGGGTGGATGTTGAGTGAGATCGGGAGTCGTGTAGGAGATCATGTCTGGGATGTTGTCTGGAAAGGGCGACGGGCAGTGTCGCGTGAGAATCGTTCATCATACGATTATCCGCCCCGTTCACAAGCGCCCACCTCCAGGGCCTGAAAGAGAATGAACCAGCCGGGGCCGGTCATGAATAGATTCCCAGATTGTTATCCCCAGATGCCGCAGATTTTCGAAGATTGAAGACCGTGCGTGTGTAGTGGAGACACGGGGAATCGAAGTTCAGGAGCAGGCTTCGTGAGGTACCAGAGGTCTTTAGGTGGTTGATGACCTGAGCTTTCGCCTCAAAGATGGCGAACGTCTCCGGATCCCGCCGCTCCGAATCTGCGCTGATCTGTGTAATCTGCGGATTCATAGGTTCAGTCCCGCGAGGTGCCTCCCCCCGCACCCCCCGATCCATCTGGATCGTTTTTCCGAACCAAACCGTGGGGAGCTCCGCTCCCCTACACCCCCTAGAATCCCTCGTCTATAAACAGGGAAGTTCAATTGTCGTCACCCGGGAAGTGAGTTTTGTCGTTGCGGGCCACCCGTGCCAACGGCAGATCCCGGGATCTCCCGTCTCCAGTCGGTGTGGGTGTAAACGACGCGGCGGCTCGCGCCGAAAAACTAGAGGCGCGGCGAAGCGAGGACCCTATTCAGCCCGAACGGAACGAGGCCCGGTCCGATCCCGCGCACGAGAACGTTCGGCCGCGTTTCTACGACCAAACCGCAGATGAGGAGGTCGGCACACGCACCGACCCGCGCACGCGACGAAAGATTGTGAAACCGGTCGGTCGACTCTTCCGCGCCCGCTTGAGCAAGCGGCACTGGGATCAATGCGACCCAGAGCGCCGCCCTTCCCCATCGAACGTTTCTCGATCCCAGCGGCCCCACCGCCCGCGAATCAGCGCGTGAGTTCAACCGAGGTCACCAGAAAATTCGCATTGACCAAAGTCGCGTTCGTTCGGTTCGCGGAGAGAACAAATTGTTCCAACCCAATGTAGGGAGACCGTTTCAGCAATTCAAAGTAGAAAGCTTTCAACGCCTCGAAATCGGCGTCGCGCGCCGTGAGTCGCACGCTGTGAAAGCTGGCGAACTCGCTGGAGCGTTGAGACGGCACCGTGTCGATCGTGTAGTTCTTTTTGATGCCCACTCCCCCTGCGATGCTCGAAACCTCGGCATTGAGCCGGACCGCGTTGAACGTGCTTTTGGGATCCCAACTTTCCAGGGCAGACTTTGCCGCCGCCTCGATTTCGACCGTTTTCACCAGCCAATTCTTTTGAACTTTGAGTTCCGCCGTCGTCAGTCGGACTTCACGTGCACGCATGAGGATGCGATCGCTCAAGTTCGATAGCCAAATCGCCGCGGCAACGCCGACAAACGCTCCTAAAAGAATTTTTTCGCGGAGCTGTCGTTGGAGAAAAAAAGTGCGAATGCGTTTCATGGTTTTGCCGCTCCCCCGTGAAGAGCCTCGGGTTTAAAGGTCAGCGTCAGCGTAAAGGTAGTCACCCCATCGCGCTCGCCTTGTTTACTCAGTTCGACTTTGGACAACGCAGGGCTGTTACGCAACGAGGCCTCATACACCCCGACATCGGGAGCCACTCGGGTAATCGCATCGATCGTGAGCACATGTTCGCGCACTTCCGTCGTGAGGAAATAGATACTTTCCGGCTTGTCGCCCACAGCGTCGATCATCTCGAACGGTCGCAGGCTCTCGGAAAACTGCTGGATCCGCCGCGTCACCGCCTGGTTGGCCATGACTTTTTCGACCGCAGGCTGCTGCCTCGCGACCGTCGCAACGCGCCCGCGCTGCCAATACTTGAGCGCGACCAGTCCGCCTTCGGCCAATACCCCGAGCAGAATCAGCGCGATCAGTCCGAGCACCCCTCGCCAAATTAGGACATCTCGCGCCTTCGCGCCGCGCCGCGCGAGCAGTTCGCCCTTGTCTCGCACGTCGATCGCATCGACTTCGACCGCCGGTAGGCGCGCCTGCTTTTCGCCTACCGTAAAATCAAAATCGGCATCGTCCTCGTCGCGGCCCTCCGCCGGCATCGGCAATGCCGCCAATTCGACCACGCGGACGCTTCCCATCGTGCGAATCATTTCATCCCGCACGCGTCTCCGGTCGTCCTCGGTGCTCTCCGGCGAGACCGGCTCTGTCAGGACCCGGCTGGGAATCGGTCCAACGTCGCTCCAATGAACGGCCGTCAACCAACCATCGCCCGGAATAATCACCGTGGTGCCTGGGGCCGGAGCGAGGCCGACCACGCTGGCAAACGCGGGGATCACGAGATCCGCGTTGCCCCATTCCGCCGTTTCTTCGGCAGTAAAACGGCGTCGGAAAGCGGCGAATACCAGCGCCTGCGGCTGCCCGGGTTTCCAAAAATGTCCGTGGTAAAGCTGAGCCACCGGAAACGGCGAAAGGGTCTCGAGCGCCAGCTCGACCTGCGTCGAAACCTCGACCGCAGTCGCTTCTGCCGCGACGGGAACGGTCCGGACGAAAAAGCGGGTGTCCGGGAGCATAACGATCCTGCGGTCGGACACGGGCTCGACCTTGCCAGAATCGGCTGCGACGAGAGGTGATTCGATCTCTGATGCCATGCTAAAGGTCAGTATTTGGCGCGTGCGTGGTGGACATCACCACGCTTTCCGCGATTTCCAAGAGAGTAAAGGGGTAGTTCAGCTTTTTCGACGACGTGCCATTCCCCGAGCTCGGCGTAGGCCTAGGAGCCGGCGTGGGCGACGGCTGCGCTCCCGCTTTCGTGCTGGAGCCACCGCGCGTCCCGCCTGTGGGTCCCGCCTTCACGAGTTGAGCCCCACCTGGCGGCGCCACCACTGCCGACAGAACGAATGTCGCCGGACCGCGCGAAACCGAGATGCGGATACGCAAGGCACGAATTTCCACGCCAAAATTTTCGGGTACCGCCTGCGCGCCCAAAACAGTGGAGGCTTCGCCCGCACTTTTGAAAAACCCGGGCCCCTGCCTTGCGAAAGACCCCAGGCCCCTTCGAAACTCGTCCATGCGACGGTGCTGCGAGAGATCCGAAAGACCATAGGCCGACAGCGCATCGACCGACGCTGCATTAAGGTTAGGCTGGGAATACCGAAAGAGCGAGACCGCGCCACAAAAACGATGGAAGTACCGCGTAGGGCGCCCGTTCTCGTCGTAAAAAACATCCCGCACCAAATCGATCGCAGCGAGTTCCGAATACGAACGCAGGGGGCGCTCCGGAGGCAGATAAGGAAGTTCGCCCCGATCGTAGTCTTCCGGCCGTGGCGCGCTGGCGGAGGCCGGAACATAATTGGACCGCATCCAACCCAAAAGTGCATCGGTTAGGTTCTCCGCATCCCGCTTGGAAATCTCCCAGCCGACGAAGAGCTGGGTGAGCGCTGCGGCGTCGAGCGTGGGGAGCGACAGTTTCCCGCTTTCGTCCTCGAATTCGACGGTCACGGTGCGACCTTCGCCCGGGTCGTATCCGACAAACCCCAACGGATCGCCCCAGCCTTCGGCAGGGCTGCGCAACCCGTCGTTCACGCGCCGAAAGTCCTCGAGTACCGCAAGCACAGTCTCGAGCGCAGAATAGGCCTCAATCCGAAGGCGATTCGCATCCGCCTCTCTTGTCTCCACCAAAAGATCGTTGCTGGATTTTTCGATGAACGCATACAATGCCATGCTCGCGAAGAGAATCGTCACCAAGACGATCGCCAAGACCGTACCTCGGCAACGCCGCGCGCGCGGTCCCAACCGCGAGGAAAAGGTCACGTTGCACGACATGGTTCGCGGTGGAGACGGGAGGCACGCAGGGGAGGAGTCTGCAGAAGTGGCCATGTCGGTAGGGGCGAAAAATTCGGTTAGAACTGAGGGAGTCCTTCGGCCGCCTGCGGTAGGCTTACGATAGACTCCTCGGTCAATTTGCCGTGGCGAAAGGAAAGACGCAATCGCTGCGGCGTGTCGTAGCCGTCCTGCCCGCGACTCCGCCGTAGTGCCGTTTCCGTCTTCCAAGATTTGAAATCCGGGTCAAAATAGTCGTAAGCGATCGCCACCACCAATGGAGAGAGAACGGTTTCTCGTGGCGCATCGTCTTCGAAACGTTTTTCCAAACGCGAATGCCAGAGCAGGAGCAGGCCGGCCCCATCCCGCACCGCGAGCGAACACACCACTTCGGGCAGCGGACGCTCCGGCCAGAGCAACAACCGGCTGCCTTCCTTCAACTCGAAGGTGAGCAGTTGTCCGCTGAGCCCGGAGAGCGATTTGATCTCTTGCGGGGAAACGCCGGCACTCCCCCCTGGCACATTCGGCGGCAGACCCGCAAAACGAAGTTCTTTCTCCAGGAAACGCGACATGCTGCGAACATGCTGATCGAACAGACGCACATCGCTTCCCCTCCCCCACAATTCTCCCATCGAAAACACGAAGGTATTGAGCGCCACCATGATCAGCCCGACCAACGCGAGCGAAATGAGGATTTCAACGATCGTGAAGCCGGACGCGCGAGACTGCGGGGATCGCTCCCGCCAACCGAAACGCGGGAGAACTCTTCTAAAGACGCGCGCTTTCACAGTTTTTTCTCCTGAAGTTCGAGAATCCGCTTCTGAGCTTCGGCCCTCAGTTTGTCGCGCTCGCCGGCTTCGGACCACGTCGGCCGCAGCACGCGAAACGATTGCTCGACGGTGGTCGCCGCCTCGACGCCCAAACCGCCGATTTCGCAGCGAAAAATCACCTTGAATAGATCTGCGACCGATGTCGGCTCGATCGTTGCCGACCACCGCACGCGGCGTCCCTCGGTCGTCGTGAAGTCGGCTCCCTCCTCCGCTTTCTTGAGGTCCGACTCCGCCAGCAAGGCAGAGCGCGCGAACTTCAGATCGTCTTCGCTTCGGACGGTTCGGCTCATCACGAAATAGCTGTTCAGGACATTTACATACGCGCCTCCCAATACCACCGCTGCCAAGGTGAAAATCGCCAACGCGCAGAGCACTTCGACAATCGTAAAGCCGTGACGTAGCGATTTCACGTTCGTCGGTTCAACGTGCACTGTCTGCGACGACGAGGATGGGGGCACAGGTCCACGGATCGATCTGCAGATAGCGGGGCTGTCCGCGATCGAAGCGAAGCTGTACGCGAAAATCCGAACACGTTCCGTCGTTATAAAACGTCACAAACGGGAGCGTCTGCGTCTCCACGAGCGTTCCCCCAATCAGGATCGCGGTGCGACCGGACTTGCTGACTCCCAGAAAATCGAGCTCCAAGTCGCCCGCGATCGGCACAGGGAACGTTTGCGATCCCTCGTCGGTGGATGCCGTGAAGACCTTGGCTTTCCCGTCGTACGCGAGGCGCACATCGTGGCCCTTCAGCAACGCGTACTTTCGCGCTTCCGTGACCGCCTTCCAAAAAACGTCCTCCGGGGTCGGATTTCGAGTGTTCAACATGTTGCCGACATTGGCCACGAACACTCCGGCCAAGAGAGCGAGCAACGCCAAGGCGACGAGAACCTCGATCAGCGTGAACGCCCGACCGCGCCGCCGCCGAATTCGGCAATCGTGCGAGGAGGCGAACATGCAGTTTGGCCTCACCAGTTCCCAACATCGTCTTCCGTGCCGTCCGCCTTGTCGGGCCCCTTCGACCAGATATCGAACCCTCCCTTATTCTTCGTCCCCGGATAGCGATATTGATACGGTTCTCCCCAAGGGTCGGGCGGCACCTTGCCGTTTTTTGCCTCGATATACGGACCGGCCCAACGATCCGCTTTGTTGGCCGGAGCGGTGATCAGTGCCTGAATCCCCTCGGCCGTGGAGGGGTATTCGCCCGCACCGAGTCGGTACTGCATGAGGGGACTATTGAGACTCGATTTAACGAACATGGAAGCGACCACCTTCTCGTTGGCGCCAAGCACATTTCCGAACTTGGTCACGGTAAGGCCGACCAAAAGACCGATAATGGCCAGCACCACCAGAATTTCGAGGAGGGTAAATGCCGACGTTGCCCGCCGAACGAGCCGTGGGGCGGTGGGTCGAGTGCCGAGACCGATGCAGGAAAAAGAAGAAAAACGCATGGGAAGGCGAGAGAACGCGGAACTTGCGGGAGTGTCGAGCCCGCGCAACTCGGCAATAGGACAGGACCCTAACCCGAAACGTTCCGGTAAACGAACGCTCCCCCTGAATTTGCTAAAAAAGTGTTTGGCCGAAGACGCACCTTCCCGTGTAGCGCGATGCCAGACCGCGAGACTCGACCCGTTCCGGAACCGTTTTTCTCGCCGAGCCAGCGCCGAATGATTTCCGCGGCGGTTTCCTGTACCGCCTTCGCCCCGATCGGCGCACTCGTCGTGGGGGGTCGTCCGCCTGCTTGGCCTCCTGGTGTCGCTTTTCGCGGGGGTGCTCTGGCCCATTGCGATGGCTGGGATTCTTTCGCCGATGCTCCGACCGCTGGTGGAAACGATCGAGCGGAGGTTCAAGTGCCGTCGGCTGACCGCGGCCCTCGTCGTCGTCGGCATCATGGTCCTCGTTTTCGCGGTTTTCCTCCCGATCGTGGCTTCTCCCGCGATCGCTCGGATCCTGGACCTCATCGCGTTTGTCCCGGCCGTGTGGAACGACACTCTCGTGTATCTAGAAAAACACTACCTAAGGTGGGTCGAGACGAAGTAAAAACAGCTTCGGAACCCTACAATCGAGTCCATCGTCGATCAGGCCACCCAGGAGTTGCAATCCCTGTTCAAACACGCCGTCCCTTCGTCGAAAGCGGCGGGAAGAGGGGTGAGGGGAATGCTGGGTTTCATCACCCATCTCGCAGTCATGCCGATCTATCTTTTTTCTTCCTCCTCTCGCGCAGCCGGCCAGCGGACAAGCTGGCGGAAAACCTACCTTTCCTTGAGCCAGCCGTGCGCACCGACGCGGTTTTCCTCGTGCGCGAATTCGTTTCGATTGTCGTGTCGTTTTTTTGCGGCCAGCTCGTCATCGGTCTCATCATGGGCGTGCTCTACGCCGTCGGCTTCAGCTTCGTCTGACTCAAGTTCGGTGCGGTGGTCGGGATGATGCTGGGCTTTCTTAATGTCCTTCCCCACCTTGGCTCGATCATCGGACTCGTCGTCACGATCCCGCTCGCCCTGTTCCAACCCGACGGAGGCTGAGGATGGTGGCGTCATGCTGGGCGTGCAGGCGGTGGTATAGAACATCGAAGGCTTTTAGCTGACGCCAAGATCATGTCGGATTGCACCGGGCCACATCCTGCCGGGGCAATCTTTGCGATTTTCTTCCGGGGCACTGCGCTCGACGGCCCCTGGGAATGGTTCTAGCAATAACGCTGACGGCGTTCTTCGTTACGGCTTGACGCCTCGCCAACCGCAAATACGTCAGTAGCAAAAACGTTCTAAAGACCATGAAAGAGCGCGCGTAACCTGCGTCCCTCGGACGACGCTGGAAAGGTCAAGGCACCCTGCGCACGCGAACGATGAAATTTTGCGCCCCCGCCTGACGCGATACGAAACGAACCGCCTCGGTGGAGTTCTCGCTGAGGGCCACGGTCTGCCAGGGAGATTCTTCGCCCGCCCCCACACCCTGCCGATCTCGAAACAGCGTGCTGAGCTGAACCGGGATGCGCCGATTGGCACGATTCCGAATGTTGATAACGACCTGCAAGCGGCCGTCGGCCAAAACCGAATGCTGCATGCCTGTGCTGGTGACCGAGCTTTGGAGATTCAGATCGAGAAACTGCAGCTTCTCGGTCTGCTCGAGTGTATATTTTGTCGTATTGAGCGTCATTCCTTCAATCGATTGCGTTTGGCAACCGCCACAGAGCGACAGACCCGCGAGGACGAAACTTACGGAAACAGCACCCCGAAAGCCCAAACTGTCCGATCGTCGACGAGAATGAGCGAACCGGGGGCGAAAACGAAAAGGAAAAGCACTCATGCGCAAGGGAAGGTAAACATTAGGCGGGAGCACGACGGAAAAGTTCCCTTTCGTTAGGGCGCGTCGTGCTCGTTCGCCAGTCCAACCTGCGACTTCGCTAAGAAAGGAGCCGCGTTTGCCGAAGCGCCTCATAACACGCGACCCCCGCGGCGGTGCTTAGATTGAGGGAGCGTAATTCGGGGTTCGCATGGGGAATCGTCACCCGAAACGGTTCTCCGATCTCCGCATGCAGCCAGTCGGGTGCACCCGATCCCTCGTTTCCGAAAAGCAAACCATCGCCGTCGGCAAACTTCGCCTGCCAAAAGCTCTGCTTCGTTTTGGTCGTGAACAGCCAAAGTCGGCGTGGCACCGCTGCGCTGGCGCGAAATGCCTCCCAATTGGAGTGTTCATGGACATCGAGCGACCGCCAATAATCCATTCCGGCACGTCGCAGATTGCGATCGTCGATCGTGTATCCAAGCGGGTGGATCAAATGGAGCCGCGAGCGCGTCAAAGCGCACATTCGGCCGACGTTCCCGGTATTTTGCGGGATTTCGGGATTGAACAGGACGATATGAATCATGGCAGCGGGACGATTTGCACCACGAGACGCCCGACGATGCGAGCCAACCCGCGGTCGAACCCCTCTTTTATCGGCATAGGCGCAATAGGGAAAAGTATCATTCACCGCTAAGCACCGGGCCTGATATGCCGAAATCCTGCGATATGGCACAGTGTTTCCGCCCCGCTCTCGTTCCCGATGTTTTTCGAATCGCCTTCCACTTCCCGGTGTTCGCCGTCCTCCGAGGGTCCAGTCTCGCCTGGGAGCGGTAGGGAAGAGCCCAGCCAATCGTCCAAAGTCTGCGTACTTCTTATCCAACGCATCGCGCAAGGCGATCGCGAAGCGTTTGCCGAGTTCTACGATCTCACCATTCGGCGGCTCTACGCAATTTCGGTTCGGATTCTGCAGAACGGGGCGGATGCAGACGACGTGGTGCAGGAAACGTTTGTCGCGGTTTGGAATCTGGCACCCCAATTCGACGTGAGTCGCGGAGGCCCTCTGGCGTGGACGGGTACTATATGTCGGCATAAGTCGATCGATCTGTGGCGCGCGCGCAACCGACATACCGATTTGATCGCGGCCAATTCCTCGACGGTCGACGCCCTTTACATGCGTGAAGTTACAGGCTCCCGTGGCGGACCCGAAAACGCCATGTACGTCCGTAGCGCCGTGACGGCGCTGAAGGGGTCCGATCGGGAGGTTGTGGAATTGGCATTTTTCCATGGACGTAGCCATCAGGAAATCGCAAAGGAGCGACGGGAACCTCTTGGAACGGTGAAGGCGCGCATCCGGCGGGCACTTTGCAAGCTTCGCGCCTCCCTGATCACCGTACACGCGGAAGCGTGTTGAGCGGCAAGTTAGAACGAGGCGATCCGCGAGGAGATCGACTTGTTTTCTGCGTTCGCAGAGGATCGACGGGAATGCCGTTATTTGGCGCTTGCCGCCCCTCCCCGTCTCGGTGGAACCTAAGTACTTTGCGTGCCACCCCTTGCTCCGCCCGGCTCGCCTCGCTCCACGCACGAATATCTCCCGTAGGCCCCTGTCCGCCGCTGTGCTCCTCGGTTTGTCTCTCGGTCTCCTGAGCAGCTGCGGAAAAAAATCCGACCCGCTTTCGTCCGATTCGAAAAGAACTGGCACCAAAAAGCTGATTATCGCGGTGATTCCTAAGGCGACCACCCATTCCAGCTGACTGGAAAGCGGCGCAAGCCAATGCCGAACGGGCCGCCAAGGAACTCAACGTGACGCTGGAATGGCAGGGCCGCTAGACGACTCCAAGGCCGCGGTTCAGATCGCCATTCCAACAACCTCGCTGCCTCGGGCGTAGACCGAATCGTCCTCGCTGCCTGCGACGATCGTGCACTCGCACTCCACGCTCGCACCGTCTGCAAGCGGGAAATCCCGACCGCGATCTACGACTCTCCGCTCGCCGGAAAGACAGGCGTGGACTTTATCGACTTCGTGGCGACCGATAATAAGGGGGGTCGGAGCCACCGCCGCGGACCGACTCTCGAAACTGGTCCCAAAACCCGCCTATGGGTAACAAGTGCTCGTCATCCGTTTTACCGAAGGCTCCGCCAGTCTGCGTTTGCGCGAAGAGGGATTCATCGAAAAGTTGGCCGCGAACGGCGCGCTGAAAACTTCCGCACAGCAGTTTACGGACGGCTCCATGGCGGATGACGCCATTCTGGAGGCCTTGGGGGAAGGAATACAGGAAATCGTCATGGGTGCGGTGATCGTCGTTGCCGTTGTCATCGACAATCTCAGAAACAGACGTCGGGCCTGAGAGCGGCCGCGGGAAAAACGAAAGGCGCCCTGCAATCCGACCGAGAGTCTCGCAGTCTGTTCGGTGCCAGACGACACGTCGGATCGCAGGGGCATCTCATTAAATGTATCGGCTCGGGGGGGTTCGCCCTTGAGTAAAACCGCGCACGGCTCCGCCCCTCTTGTAAGCCATCCTTGGAAAAATCGTTCGCCGGCAGCGAAAGGATCCCTCACTTCTAACGAAATCACGTTTAGAACGATCGGGCACTCGCGATTATTTTATGCTATGAACTCATTCGGAAATCCGACACGGCGCACTTTCCTAAAAACCGCCGGGGCCGTTGGCCTCTCGGCCCCATTCTTCGCAAAGAATCTGATTTCGGCGCCGCCCAGCAAGGTGCTGCGGCATGCCAGCTTTGGCGCCTCGGGAATGGCGTGGGCGGACATTCAGGCAATCTGCAGCAATTCCTTTGTAAAGCTCGTGGCGGTTGCCGAGCTCGATACGACCAAGCTGGCGGACGTCAAGGCGTGGCATCCTGACGTCAAAGTCTACACGGACTGGCGCGAACTTCTGAAGAAAGAGAAAGACAACATCGATTCGGTCAACGTCTCCACGCCGGATCATATGCATGCCCCGATCGCGCTGTCCGCGATGCAGCTGGGGAAACACGTTTACTGCCAAAAACCGCTCGCCCACGACATTCACGAGACCCGGGTGCTTACGGAATATGCACGCAAGAAACGCCTGGTTACCCAAATGGGAATCCAGATCCACTCGCAAAAAGTGTATCGGCAGGCTGTCGCCCTCGTCCAAAGCGGTGCCATCGGTAAAGTGAAAGAAGTACACACCTGGAGTAACAAGAAATGGGGAGACGCCGGTCCACCTCCCAGCCGTCAGGATGCCGTTCCGGCGACGTTCGACTGGGATCTCTGGCTGGGCGGCTGCAAGGAACGTCCCTTTGTCGGCGACGACTATTATCACCCAGGAAACTGGCGGAAACGCCTCGATTTCGGAACCGGAACGTTCGGCGACATGGGCTGCCATATTTTCGATCCGGTATTCGAATCGCTCGCTTTGACGGCTCCCCTCTCGCTTCGGTCGGAGGGTGCCGCTCCCGACGCCTGGAACTGGTCCACGGACGCAATCATTCACTACATTTTCCCCGGGACCAAGTTTACGGAGGGAAAAACGGTCGCCGTAACCTGGTACGACGGGGATCAAAAGCCACCCGCTGAAGTCGTATCTCTCGTCGAGGGTGCCAAATCGGCGGCAGTCGACGGCCCTGCCGCTGGCAAAAACCCCTTGGGACAGGGCTCGATCCTAATCGGCACGAAAGGCGTCCTGCATATTCCGCACATCGCCAAGCCCCAGCTGTTTCCACGCGCGCAGTTCAAGGACTATCCCCTGCCCGAAGTCGTGGAAGCCCATCACTGGTCGCAGTGGGCCGAAGCGTGCCTTTCCAGTGCAACGCCCTCTGCCAACTTCGACTATTCGGGACCGCTCACCGAGGCCGTTCTGCTCGGAAGCGTCGCGGTTCGCTTTCCGAAGACGACCCTCCTGTGGAACTCCGGCAAACTTGCGTTCACCAATGTGAAGGCGGCGAACGCATTTTTGCGGCGTGGCTATCGAAAAGGCTGGGACGTCATCGGCCTGTAACGAAGGACAGCCCCTCCTCGCAGTAGATTCGCCCGGAAAGAGGCCCCGGGTCCCCCACCGCGGTTCATATAGAACACTCCCTCAGATCGGCGCGCCCCATGGCGACTTAGATTAGCCTGTACCTTCGGAAATACCCAGCGTGTCTCTTCGGGAATTCGGCTCTCCCGCAATTCAGCCTGTCCCTAATTTCGCCAAATTAGCCTGTCCCTACGGTTCACCTCCCTACGGTTCACCTACTGGAACTACGATTCTCCGTAAAATTGTCTGTACCTACGAAAAATAGGCCCGAAAAGCGAGGATTGAGGGTTGCGCCGGCGCGGGCAAGGGACAGGCTCGTTTCTCTCCCCAATCCCTATGGACACGCCAATATCCGCATTATTGGAGCGTAAGGGCTCCGCCGTGTACTCCGTCCCGTCGACCTTGAGTGTCGCCGCGGCCGTCGCAGAAATGAATCGCTGCCGAGTTGGAGCCATTGTCGTCATCGACGACGACAGGCTGGTCGGAATTTTCACCGAACGCGACGTGCTCCGGCGCGTAGTCGGCGGTGGTCTCGACCCTAATCGAACACGCGTGATGGACGTTATGAGCGATTCCGTCATCACCGTCGTTCCCGAAGCAACCATTGAGGAAACCTTGACCCTGTTCACCCAAAAACGATGCCGTCACCTTCCCGTTGTCAACGATAACCGGCTGGTCGGGTTGATCTCGATCGGCGATGTCACCCGCTGGATGACGGACATGCACCGGACCGAAGCGGAACACCTCAAAAACTATATCGCCGGCAGCTTCACTGCCTGAAGCCGTTCGATCCCCTCAAACTCGTCCCGCGGGCTAAAATCCCGCCCTCGATTCGGTCGCCTTCGCGGAAATGGATTTCGCGAAAACGACCGGTTCAAAGGCGGGATTTTGCGTTTCCAGACCTCCGTTTGTCCTCTTTCCAGCGAGCCCAGGAATAATCGGACGGTTCGACATTTTTGACGCGCAGCAAGCTCGCCGAAACCGGATTGACTCTGCGCCTTCCGTTCGAGCTCTCATTTTTATCTTGCCCCGTCCCCTCCGAATCGCGTTCGCCCTCGTCCTTTTCAGTCTCGCCGCGACTCCGGTTCTCAAAATTCTCTTTTCAGGCGACAATGGCCTTCATTAACCGGCAGCGCGGCTGCGAATCCTGGCCCCCGATCTTACGAGCCGGGTGTCCAGCTCGTCTATAGCGAAGACCTGGTCTCGCTCTCTCTGAAAAATCTTCGGCTGTACGACGTTCTGCTTGTCTATGCCAACACCGACAGGATCGCCCCTTTGCCGGAAAAGGCCCTTTTCGACTACCTTCGACAGAGAGGCCTGGTGGCCCTGCATTGTGCAGCCGACTGTTTCCGCAACTCCGACGACTACGTCGGTCGGTGGCCAGGCGAAGGCCTTTCCCGCGGGCCTCGTGCGCACCCGCATCGCGGTGCCCGATTATCCGACGATGAAGGGTTTCAAACCGTTCGAAAGCTGGGAAGACACGGACGTTCGCACCCAGTGGAACGAAAAGGGCCGTGATGTCCTCGAAAAGTGGGACAACGAGCCCTGGACCTAGGTCCGCACCGAAGGCACAGGGGTCTTTTCAGCGGCTGGGGCCGGACCGATACCCACGCAGGTCCGAGCAATCTGTTCTATGGCTCAGACAACTGGATTTGGGGAACGCTCGGTTGCGCGGGTTTCACGGCAGGCGTGGGCGAGGAAGGATTTTCGTTCCGACACGGATTCTTCCGCTTCCGTCTCGATGGAACGCGATTCGAGTTTCTTCGTGCAACCAACAACAATACCTGGGCACTGGCTTTCTCCGAAGGGGGTTTGACCATCGGCTCGACCGCAAACAACTATCCCATTTTCTTCATGCCCAATCCGAATCGGTACTGTACGCCAGCGGGTTTGGCGGCAGAAACCTTGGGGGCATCGCGAGACCTCTCGCTTCGTTCCACTCACCGGCCGAGCGCGCCAGGTCGACGTGCATTCAGGCTCCACAGCGGCGGCCGGCCACGCGACTTACACCGCGCGAGCCTAACCGAAGGAATATTGGAACCGGATCGCTTTCGTGACCCAACGCAGCGGTCACTTGGTGGGGCAGTTCAACCTCGAAGCGACGGGCGCCAATTTTCGTTCGAAGAATCCCATCAACCCGATCGTGAGCGACGACGAAGGATTCGCATCGATCATGGCTGAAGTGGGACCGCATGGAGCGGCGTGGATTTTAACCTCGGCAAAACGCTACAATCCGGTATCGCCAAAGAGATCCTTTTCGACCTTTGCTCCCGTCATGCCTTCCATTTCGCACATCGCCAACTTGTGGTCCCTCGTAGGTCATCCGTCTCCCAAAAAAGAGTGGTCCCTCGAGAGAAAAATCGAGGCCGTCGCCGAATCCGGCTTCGACGGTATCACGACTGCACTTACGCCGGATCACCGCCGTTTCGCCGAAAAACACGGATTGAAGGACTTGCTCGGATTTATCTCCACGAACGACTCGGCCGAATTTGTCGAAACGATCCGCGCTCAAAAAGAGGCCGGAGCGGTCCACATCAATGTGCAACTGGACGACCACGACACGCCGCCGGTCCTTGCCGCCAAGCACTGGATCAAACTGGTCAGAGCCGCGGAAAAAATTGGCGGCGTGGTCCCGGCGCTCGAAGTGCATCGCGACTGCTGCACCGAAACTCCGGAAAAAACATACGAAATCGCGGAGCGCTACTTCGACGCGACGGGCGAATTGATTCACCTTAATTTCGACTTCTCCCACTTCTCCGTCGTCAAACACCTCAACCCGACAAACTACGTCGAACGACTGCTCGATCATCCCGACCTCGTCCAGAATTCCGATCAATCTCACTGCCGACCCTTCAATGGGCACCATTGCCAAGTGGCGGTGACCTTTCGAAACAAGCTTACTCCCGAAACGGTGAGCTACCTTGAGTTCGTGCGTGCGCTTTTTGCCTGTTGGAAGAAGGCGCCACGCAACCTAGATCGCACCCTCTATGTCTGCCCCGAGATGGGACCGTATACTGCGACCGGCGGCGGATATAATATCACCGGCTTACCGCCCGCGTGGACGGATGCAGTCCGTCTGCGCAAAGAGCTGGCCAAAGCCTGGAAATCGGTTTGACCGCGCACCGGCCGGTTGGCCGCCGAAGAGACCGATGTCGGGTATCGTTCACGTCCTGACGGGGCCGACAGCGGTTGGCAAAACCGAATGGGCACTCCGTTGGGCCGAGGCGAACGGTGCCGAAATCGTCTCGTGCGATTCCCTGTTGTTCTATCGCGGGATGGATATCGGGACCGCCAAACCGAATGCCCTCGAACTCGAGCGCGTTCCCCATCATCTGATCGACATTTGCGATGTCACGACGCGTATCACGGTGGTCGATTACGTGAGATGGGCGAAATCGGCGGTGGAAGCGATCGAGGCAAAGGGACGACCGATCCTGGTCACCGGCGGAAGCGGGTTTTACTTGGGATGCTTTTTCGGAGCGGTCCGCGACGAACTCGCCGTACCGGAGACGTTGAGAGCGGCGGTCGCCGCGCGCTTCGAGGGCGGCGGTCTTTCCGTTCCGCTCGACGAACTGCACGCACTCAATCCCGGAGGTCTCGGCACCTTGGATACGGATAACCCTCGTCGGGTCCTGCGAGCGCTGGAGCGATGCCTTGCGTCGGGGCAAACGCTGGCCGCCCTCGCCGAGAACTTTGCCCGCCTCCCCGGCCCTTTTGCGGAGTGGACGGTCAGGTTGACTCGGCTGGAAACGCCCACGGACCAGCTGGCAGCGCGCATCGAAAGGCGGGTGGACGCGATGTTGGAACAAGGGCTCGTCGCGGAGGTGCAATGTCTGCTGACGGCCGGAATCGAGACCAACCCCAGTGCAGCAAGGGCCATCGGATACCGCGAAACGATCCAGATGCTCCGAGGTCAGCTCCCTGCGGCGAAACTGAAGCAAGAGATCGTCCTGAGCACACGACGTCTCGTCAAAAAACAGCGGACCTGGTTTCGAACCCAGCTGCCGCCTCACCGATTGGCGAGTACCGCCGACGCGAGCGTTGCGTCCCTCTTCGAGTGACCGGCACGGTCGGAATGTGACCGATGCCCCTAGGATCCGACGGAGCGGGTCCGTCCATCGGGCAGCCGGGTCTATTCGCACAGGTCGCGTGATTCAGCGAATTTCGGCGACCGTGATTTTAAAGCGGCTCAACGAGGTTCCCTCGAGACGCTGGAGTTCGGCTAAGGCAATCCGAAGGGTCACCTTTGCTTGAAGATCGTTGACTCGAGCGGTCTCCAAATCGTCTTGAGCTTCCAAGACGCGACGGCTTGTGGACAACCCGGCGTTGAGGCGTTCTCGCTCGAGGTCGTACTGCCGCTTGCTTAATTCGGTGGCCAGCGCGGAGATCGTGACGCTTTCGCGGTTGGTATCGAGGGAGCGGACCGCGCCACGAACGTCGGCCATGAGATTTTGATCGATCTGCCGGTAGCGCGTCTGCTCGCGAGTCACGCTTGTCTGAGCCAGTCGGTAGCGGGCTTTTTCCTCACGCAAGCCCCAGGGAAAACGCAAAGCGACATCGACCTGCCAGTCGTAACCATCGCCGTCCCACACACGAGTTGCAGCATTCTCGTAGGAATTCTCGCGACTGCCGAATCCCACGGCGCCGCCGACATCCAACGTCGGCAATTGGTTGTGTTTCGCGGAACGGGCATCGATCTCGAGTTGGCGGACGGAGGCGTCGAGGGAGGCCAGGTCCGGTTCGTTGGCGCGAGCGAGTTGGTAGGAATTTTCGAAGTTCACCGAAGGAACGTCGTAAGCTTGAAAACCAACGGTGCCCAAAGGCCGGTCGAACTCGAATTGACCGATCAGTACCTGGAGTGCGTCCTCCCGGTCGTTCACCGTTTGTTGCGCGAGGAGCACATTGCGTCGCGCATTGGCCACGCCCACTTCCGACTGGAGTACGTCCAACTCGGTAGCGACCCCGGTCTGACGACGGATGCGGTTTTCCTCCAACAACTGCTGCGCAAGCTGAAGGCTGAGATCGCGGACCGTGCGTTGGCCGCGCGCAAACACCAGGTTGTAATAGGCCGCCTCGACGTTGCGCACCACGTCGAGTACGCTGCCTTTGAGGTCGAAATTGGCACGGTCTACCCCGATCTGCGCGCGACGGATCGCCGCTCGGTTGACCTCACTGCCCGCGCCCTTCAGCAGCGGCTGTCGAATCGCGAATGAGAGATCGCCATTGTAGGCCGGGTTGAGAAAGAGATTCCGCGAATTGCTCTTGCTGCGGTCCAAGGCGGTGGAGGCACTGAGAACTGCGCCAGAGGATATTTTTTTACTTACTCCGCCGCGAATCCCGTCGCCCTCGTTACGCAAGCCCACCGAGGTGACTCCATCGACGGAGCTGACCGCGGCCGGTTGCTGAAGGAATTTCCGGTTGGCGGTGACGTCCAGCGACGGATCGAACTCGGATTCCGCAACGATCACGTTTTCCTTCGCCTGCCCGGTCGTGATGCGCTGAATCTCCAGGTCGAAGTTTTTCTCCAACGCACGGGCCACGCACTCCTCCAGCGAAAGTTCTGCCACCGGCACCGGCACCGCGGCGGGAGCATCCGCCTGCGCAAAGAGCGGTGCCGAAAAACCGAAAGACGCGAAAAGAAGGGAAACCGAGAGAAGGCGGCGATTCATGCGGCGAAACGAGCGAGAATGCATTATAAACACGGACGCGACAGGAAAAGTTTCGACCAAATCGGGCTTTTTGCTAATTAATGGCTCCTCCTTGCAACGGGAGAGCTCGACTGGGAGAAGACGGTTGGAATGCGCGGGAAGTTTCACTCGAGTCGCCGTTTTACTCGCGCGGAGACACAGGGAGGGACGTTCTCATAAAAATCGTTTGGCGAGCCCCGCCAGTCTTTACCGAAAAAGTCCCCATCTCGGCAACCGGGGAATCGTCGGCTGCCGTTGCCGTCGCCCAACGAAGCAGGGCGATCCGATCCCACCCACGCTTTACGGATTGGTAGGGGCCGACTTCGCCAACTCCGCCTCCACCATCGACGCGAGCAGATCGCTCGCCGATCGACCCGCTATGACTTGGGCAATTTGCAGCCGCGTCTCGCTGAAACGTGGAGTGCTGTCATCGATGGCGGGCATTTTGCGATCGATGACATAAACGAAAGTTCCTTGGGTGCCCGAAAGGACCATGTCGGACAAGCCGCCCTTCTGGAGCGATTCGAGCGCACCTCCCACAGCCGGGCTCAGGTCTTTATCCGGCTCGCGCAAGGTAAACGCGGGGGGAGTTTTGATCTCCGATTTGAGGCCTGTCGCCTCGCTCGCGGTGGCGACCGCCTTCTCGAACGGATCGCCGGCCTTCATTCGCGCCTCGATCTGCGCTTTGGCCAGGCGCCCTGCTTCCACAAATTTTTTGCGCTTCTCGTTCTCGCTGTAGTCGGCCAACACCTTTGTGCGCACTTCAATGAGTTGGGGTTGGCGAGCGGCGATCGATTCCTCCCAAATCAACACAGCGTTCCCGTTGGCTGTCCCGATGGCGTCGGAAAAATAGCGCGAGTCATTGAGCTTAAAGGCTTCTGCGCCCACCTCCGCGGAACCCATCAGCTCCGTCGGAATGGCATCGCGGGAAAAGGGGGGGATGGCTTTTGCACTTAACGAGCGCGCCGATAGGAAAGCGTCGAGCTGTGCGCGCATTACTTTTCCTTCAAACAATGCGAGTGTCAGATCGCTGGCCCCTTGCGCCGAAAGGTGCCGGGCGCGATCCATCGTCAAGGCAGCCAAAACCTGAGAACGCACGATCGGGAAATCGGCATCGGCGCTGCCCGCCGAAGGGATTTGAACGGTGGGTTTTCCGTCTGCGCCGACCGTGGCAGGCTTTGGAAAGCGAGCGGGATTCGCGTCGTAGAACGCGCGTACCTCGGCATCGGCTGGCTTAACGTCCGCGGCGTAAGCGGCCGCCGGAAAGTCCACTGCACGAACCTTTACCTCCGGAGGAATCTCGTAACGAAATTTATTCTCTTCGAAAAACTTGGTCAGCTCGACGTCGGACGCTTCGATCTTGGGGGCAAACGTCGTGTAATCCGCCGATGCCACCGCCAACGTCCACTGGGTGTCGCTTCGCCCCAGTTCCTGCGTGACATCGCCGGGCAAAACATAGCCGGGGCCCGCCAGCAGCTTTTGCATGCGATCGTAACGGAAATCGTCCGCGATCACACGAGCGACGTCGCCTTCGTTGGTTCCGCCCCCCAATTTCAAACTGTCTCGAAATTGTGCATACCGGTTGGCGTCGAAGCTTCCGTCCTGACCGGCGAAGGCACCCCGAGTCTTCACGAACTCGGCCAACTCGGTCGCAGAGGGGGCGGGAACATGGAGCCGATTGGCGAGCGAGAGCGCGGCAAAACGTTGCAGCGCATACTGCTCCAAGCGTGCACCTTCGAGGGCGGGGTAACCCACCTGCAGATAGACGCTCAGCTGAGCGTCGCCGATGACTTTGCGGGCATCTTCCTGATTTCCCAGGTTTGCGCCGAAGAACGGGCGATTCATCGCCTTGTTACCGGCATTGCCGATACCGGGGGAAGCGCCGATCGTGAAAACAAACGCGATGATGATGACGCCCAGCAGCACCGTAAAAATGACGCGGAAGTGGTACTGAAAGGTTTTCTGGATCCAAGAGATCATGGAGTAAAACGGAAGATGGTGAATTGCCTAGAAGCGGTGTCAATCGTGCGCTCCGGCAAGTTGCCCTTGCTTGGGCTTAGGCTTTGGGCACCGGCAACGACGCGATGGGGGCGCTCGGCGGCGCCGGCTGGATGTGTTCGAACGGGTATTCCGAGAAGAGCCTTTCCAGCGACGCCTCGAACAGTGGGGATTCCAGGACACTTTCCATAGCCGCGTCGTACCGTTGCATAATCGGATCGAAATGTTTGAGCGGTACCGATGCAGGCACATCGCCAAGTTCGTCGTCGCGTCGTTTGAAATCCCGGAGGGTGATTCGACCGAGTGGAAGCGACGGTTGAAACCTCAAATCTGTCGCCGGATCGCCGTCCTGCGATCGAATCGGCGTGATCAATTGCATCTGCACGAGCCGATTGACGCACTCGTTAAGGATTTGAGTCGGCACCTTGAGCGACTCGCTGAGTTCGGAAGCGGTGCAGGGTGCGAGACAGGCCTGAAATCGCCGGCCAACGGTCAGAAGTACACCCAACGTTAGCCGCTCCCTGAGCGTCTCCGAAAGGCTGTTCCAGGCGGCCTGGCTATTCCGGAAATGCACGTTCTGCACTGCGTAACTTACCGTGCCGCCGAGCAAGACGAACAACCAGAAAACATAGAGCCCCAACATCAGGACGGGGACGATGCTCAGGGAGCCGTAGAGACTTCGAGTCAGGAAAACCCGCTTTAGGTAGAGGACAGCGAGAAAGTTATTGAGTAAAATCAGGAGCGCCACGACCAGCGCCCCAATGAGCGCGGCCGACCAAAGGACCCGGGTATTCGGAATCGTTCGATAGAAAACCGTCAGGAGCGCGGTCAGCAGCATGACCGATCCCGCGGGAACCAAGAATTGGAGTACCGGCAAAATCTCCTTCCCGAAAGGAAGTTTCTCGGCGAACGCGTTCAGAACCGCCCCGGCCGACATGCCCGTTGCGGCCGTGAAAAATAACACCGCCCCCAGCGTCAAAATGGTCCAGTAAAACACGAGCCGCATCAGCCACGAGCGTCCCCTCCGCACCCCCCAGATTTCGTTGAACGCCGTTTCGACCGACGTGAACAACTGAAGCACAATTAAAATCAACGTGAGCGCTCCCAACGCTCCCACCGCCCCACTGCTAGAGCCGGCGACAAATCCATTGATGATCTCCACGAGTTGCGGATTCACTTCCACCGGAGCGTCGGGATTGACGGAAAGGCCCATGCGCTCCGCACGATCCTGCGCCGCTATCCGGTCGTATTGGATCAACTGCGGCGCGACGTAGCCGATCAATTTGTTCACCGCATCCGCGGCCAAGTCAGGCTTGCTTTTATCGAGGGTAAAGCCAGCGACGAGAACCGCGATGGCCACCAAGGGTCCGATCCCCAGTAAGGAACTGAAGCTCAGGGCAGCCGCGCGACTCGCCGCATTCGTCTCGGTCAACCCCGAGACGGTAATCGAAATAATCCTCACAACCGCAAACAAGCGGCCCTTCAGAGAACGATCTTTGAGGTACTGCGCCTGCCAGATGGTAACCTCAAAGAGATGGACAAGTTTGCTCCACCGTGACGCCAGCGTCTCCATGCGATCTCCTTATCACGCCAACATAAAATAAGCGAATCCAGCCATTCCCGCAAACCCGGCGGCAACCGCGACGGCCAAAGGCAAATACGTGACGAAGATGGTACAAAAATACATTCCGAACGAGGCGAGACCCAATGCCATAAGCGGGACCACCTGGCCCTGTGACCAAAAAACGAAACCGATAAAACCGAGTCCGAAAATAATTCGGAAACGTATGAGCGAATAGACACTGACCATCTGCAGAACGAGCAGGACCGAGAAGAAAAGATCCAGCAGGCCAATCAGCGCAAATGGCTGCAGCACAGCCCCTTTAAAGTCCTTCGCAATCAAAAGGTCGAGCGTGGGCTGAGAGAGGATGAGGGATGCCGAACTCGTGAGGAGAAGAAAAATGAGAGCCCACATTCCCAAGCGAGCCGCGCGAAGCTGGCCAACGAGGGGATCGGACCGATCGCGGGTATCGGAAGTCCTGCCCTCCGCAGCAAGAAGCATATCGTCGACCGTGATCGGTACAGAGACTTTTTCCGAACCACCCGACCCTTTGGGTAATTCCTTGGGCCGCACGCGCAGCCTCTTCTTATCCGGAAAGAGCGCCGCTCGAACGTCTGGGTTTGAATCGATTGCCGCCCACTGCTCGGTCGCCGCATCGTAGTAAAGCGTCGACGGCGTTACTTGGCTGGCCTCGGCCAACGATGTCAGCTGCTCGAGAGTGAACGGGCCGCGGGCATCGGTTTCAGTCGCGGCGCGGATGTAAAACTCCTGCGTGGCCATGGTTCGTAAAGGAGGTTGTCCGCTGTTCGCAAATGCGGCAAGGTTGTTTTAAGAAAGATAAAGTCGGAGGCTCTCCTTGGCTTGGTTAAAGCGACCCCCGTTCTTCTCACATGCGTTGCAGGGTCTTCAACCCCAGAAGGCGCAGTCCCGATTCGAGTATCAGCAGGGTACGCGCACACAACAAGAGGCGCCGCGCTCTCACCGCCGGATCTCCGACAATCACCTTATCGACCGTGTAGAATCCACTGAACGCACCCGCGAGTTCGTAGAGGTAGGTACAGAGGAAGTGTGGGCGCAGTTGAGCGGTGGTGAGCTCCAGGGTGCTCGCGAAACCCACCAGTTTGCGTGCTAAGGCGATTTCGGTGTCGGTTTCGGGCGGCGTCGCGCCGACGACCACGGTAGGATCGCTCGGATCCACCCCCAGCTTGCGGAAAATGGAATACACCCGCGAAACCGCATACAGGAGGTACGGAGCGGTGTTCCCTTCGAAGGAAAGGATCTTGTCCCACGAGAAGACATAATCGCTACTGCGATTTTGCGAGAGATCCGCGTACCGTACCGCACCGATCCCGACCGCGCGCGCGATTTCGCGGCGCTCGCTCTCGGGCAGCTCGGGCGACTTTTCGGTCACAATGGCCAGCGCCCGTTCTTCCGCCTCGGATAGAAGCGCCTTCAGCTTGATCGGATCGCCGGAACGCGTTCTGATCGCTTTTCCGTCCTCGCCAAGAATCGAGCCGAAGGACACGTGTTCGAAGCGGGGCAGTCTGCGTCCCGTCCGGGCAAACCACTTCTGCGTCGTCAACCAGAGCTGCTCGAAATGGTCGGCCTGACGCGCATCGGTCAAAATCGCGATCGCGTCGGCTTTGAAATGCTCCACGCGATAGAGCATGGTCGCGAGATCGGTGGTCGCATAATTGGCCGCCCCGTCCGATTTGCGGATAATGAAAGGCTGCGTCTTGAAACGGGCGTGTTCGGGATGGAAAACGACCAGGGCGCCCTGCGACTCCTCGGCCAGCGAAGCTTGGGACAACTCACGATAGACCTGCGTCAGCCGGTCGTTATAAAAACTTTCCCCCAATCGGTGATCGAAATGGATGTCCAGCGTCCGGTAGATATCTTCAAACGCACCGGCACTAATCGTATTGATGCTTTCCCAGAGCGCACGATTTTCGGGGTCGCCTGCCTGCAGTTTGACCAATTCCGCGCGCACCGCGTCCAAGGTCGCGGGCGTTTGTTTGGTCTCTGCATCCGCCGCTTTGTAGATCCGTTCGAGTTCCTCCAACGGATCGATCCGGAGCGCATCTTCGTTTCTAAGGTGCTTGTACCCCCAGATCAATTTGCCGAATTGCGTTCCCCAATCGCCAATATGGTTGTCGCGGATGACCGTCGCGCCACAAAACTCCAGCAGACGACAGATAGCCTCTCCAATCACCATGCCTCGAATATGTCCTACGTGCAATTGTTTTGCTGTATTTGGCGAGCTAAAGTCCACGACATATTTCAGGCCATGGTAAATCGAAGCGGCGCCCGACTTCAGCTGGTCGAGGGTCGAATAGGCGGAAAGCCAAGCGAGCAAGAGCGGGGGCCTGAGCGTGAAATTAATGAAGCCCGGACCGGCGATCGTCACCTCCATGTTGATTCGAACGTCTTCCGCTAAGGCCGCGATCGTTTGTTCTGCCAACGCGCGCGGATTCAACTTCTTGGCTTTCGCATACCCCAGTACACCATTGGCTTGAAAATCGCCGTGACGAGGGTCGGCGGTGCGGATCTCCAGAGAAAATCCGCTCGGATCGAGACCGGAGGCCCGCACGGCATCGCCCAACGCGGCGGACAAGTCGGCGGAAATCTGGAAGGATGCATGCATCCGGCCACGACACGAACCGCAACGCTCGCGAGCAAGCGCGATTTCATCCGGAGCTTTTCGCAATTTGGACGCAAAGTTCCGCTATCGATGGGTAGTTTTGGCTCGACAAAACAGGCTGCAGAGATTCACTCGTAAACTTTTCCGGCTCACGGGCCGCGACGAGTTATTCACACTGCACAATGACGAAACGCAACATCCCTCCCCGGAGGTTTATCAAACCCACCTTTGAGTTTCTGATCGAGAAGAAGCGAGACGGCGGCGAATTCACCAAAGACGAAGTTCGCTACCTTATCGATAGCACGCTGGACGGAGAAATGCCTCAGCACCAGCTGGCTGCACTCGCTATGGCGATCTATTTCCAAGGCATGTCCGCCCAAGAAACGGCTGACTTAACCGAGGAGATGATGCTCTCGGGTGAAGTGATCGATCTCTCGGGGATCGCGAAGCCAAAGATCGATAAATTTGCAACAGGCGGCATCGGCGACAAAACCTCACTGGTCTTGGTCCCGCTTGCGATGGCCGCGGGAGTTGTCGTTCCGATGATGTGCGGCGTCGAACACGACTACGTCATCAATACGCTGGACAAGCTCTCTTCGATCCCGGGCTTCAAGACCCATATGTCCAACGAGCAATTCGTCAGCCAGCTCGCGCGCATCAACGGCGCGATTGTGGGACAATCCGACGCCCTCGCTCCTGCGGACGCCAAACTATATGAACTGCGGAAAGAGACTGGCACCATTCCGAGTCTCCCGTTGATTACCGGTTCCGTACTTTCCAAGAAACTCGCCGAGGGTTCCGAAGGCCTCGTCATCGACGTCAAATGGGGTAACGGTTCCTTCATCAAGGACCTCGAACAAGCCAAGCAGCTGGCGCGTTCCATGACCCGCGTGGGTCGTTCCATGAAGCGCCGTTGTGTGGCGTTGGTCACCGATATGAATCAGCCTTTGGGCGATTCGGTCGGCACCGCCTTGGAGGTGAAGGAAGCGATCGTGCTGCTCAAAGGCGGCGGTCCGGAGGACATCAAGGAACTCGTGCTCAAGCTGGGCATGGAGATCGTGCGTCTGGCGGGTGTGGCGGGCTCAACCCTCTCCGCCAAGCAGACGGTCGAACGTCATCTCACCGACGGCACCGCGTTGGAGAAGCTCAAGGAACTCGTCAAGGCTCAAGGCGGCGACACCTCGTACATCGATCATCCGGAGAAATTCGTTCAGGCGAAGCACATCCGCAAACTTCCCGCTCCAAAACGTGGATACGTCCACACGATCAATGCAGCCATGATCGCGCACGGCGTCCACCTGCTGGGTGCCGGTCGCATCAATCCGGGCGACAAGATCGATTACGCCGTGGGCGTCTCGGAAATCCGCAAGGTCGGCACTCAGGTCAAACAGGGCGAACCTTTGATGATGATTCACTACAACGACGAATCGAAGCTCGAGCAGGCGTTGAATTATTTCAAAGATGCCTATCGCCTCGCGCCCAAGCGGCCTACCCCGCCCCCGTTGGTCGTCGAGCGCGTGGCCTAGACGAACGAACGTCCGGTTTTAACTTTCGGCCTGCCCTCCACAGGGCGGGCTTTTTCGTGCCTACAGGGGGGCTCCCCTCCTCCAAAAAGAAAAAAGCCGCACCTTTCGTGCGGGTCGGCGCTCTCGAAACGACCGTGCGCTTTATGCGCGGCCGAGATAGGAGCCGTCCGCGGTGCTCACTCGAATGAGTTCGCCTTCTTTGATAAAGAGCGGGACGTGAACGACGAGACCGGTCTCCAATTTGGCGGGCTTTTGCACGTTGCTCGCGGTGTCCCCTTTCACGCCATCGGCACTCTCCACGATTTTAAGCGTAACCGCCGACGGGAGATCGACCGAAAGCGCCTTCTCGTCGACGAAGAGGACGTCGACCTTTCCGCCCGCCGTCAGGTAATTCTTCACGTCGCCAAGCGTAGTTTCGGTGAGTTCGATTTGCTCGAAGCTTTCTGGATCGATGAACGCGTACACATCGCGATCCGCGTAGCTGAACTCCAGGGTACGACGTTCGGTCGGAAGGACTTCGATCGATTCGGTCGACGCAAAGCGCTGATCGAGCGCTTTGCCGTAGCGCAAATTCCGCATTTTGATCTGAACGAAGGCGCGTAAATTTCCAGGAGTGCGATGCTGCGTTTCCATCACAAGATGGGGCTCGCCATTGAACTTGATGACTTGGCCTTTACGGATGTCGTTGGCTGCGGGCATGAGCGGTACGGGAGGGATGAGAATCGGAAGCGAAGGCAGTAAAGGTTTACGGAATAACCGCCCAGCCAAGGGAGTGTCAAGGCTTCGGCCATTTATGACATCGCGTTCCCTACGCCCGATTCGGCTCTCAAAAAAGGGATCTTGCTCTGATTGATCCTCCTCCGCGCTTGCCCTTTCCAACATCGCCACGCCATTCTCGCAAATTCCGCTATGAAACAACGCACGCTTGCGCGCGCCGTCACGATCAACGGCATAGGTCTGCACACGGGCAACCCCGTGCAACTGACCTTCAAACCGGCGCCGGCAAACCACGGCTTGATCTTCAAACGCACCGACCTGCACGGCGAACCGGAGATCAAACCGAAGATCGAGTTCGTCGGGGATCTGGTGCGCAACACCACCGTCCAGGACGGTCACGCCAAGGTCCATTTGGTCGAACACGTTCTCAGCGCTTTACACGGCTGCGGGATAGACAATGTCTTGATCGAAATGAACGCGTCGGAGCCGCCGATCATGGACGGTTCTGCCCGCCCGTTCGTAAATCTCATTTTGGAAGGCGAGCCCGTCGAACAGGACAAGGAGCGCGTTTACTACTCGCTGGATGCGCCGCTCTCCGTGATCAAAGGCAACCGTTCCATCATCGCCCTTCCCTACGACGGTCTTAAGATCACCTGCACGTCGAGCGACGACCGGGGTTATCACACGCAGCATCTGTCCATCGAGATCGACCCCGAAACGTACATCGCGCAAATCGCGGCTGCGCGCACGTTCACCATTTACGAGGACATCGAGGAATTGCTCAAACTCGGCAAGATCCGCGGCGGCAGTCTCGATGCCGCGATCGTGATCAAAGGCGGTACGATTCTCTCCAAGGAGCCGCTGCGGTTCAAAGACGAGTTTGTGCGTCACAAAATCCTGGATATCGTCGGCGATATTGTACTGCTGGGCGCAAATCTGAAGGCGCACATCGTCGCGACGTGCCCAGGGCACCAACTCAACTCGGAAATCACCCGCGCAATCTTCGATCGGATGCAGCTCGCCGCAAAACCGGCCGGCAAGAAGAAGGCGGCGGCGGAAAGAGGCCCGGTCGTGATGTCCCATGAGACGTCTCTCGACATCCGGCGTGTCCTCGAGGCGCTTCCCCACCGTTATCCGTTTATCATGATCGACCGCGTGACCGAGTTCCGGGGCGACGACGAAATCATCGCGATCAAGAACGTGACGATCAACGAGCCGTATTTTCAGGGACATTTCCCCGGTAATCCGGTCATGCCCGGCGTACTCCAACTCGAGTGTATGGCCCAGGCGGCGGGACTTCTCATGCTGCGGCGCGCGAGCTCGGAAGGAAAAACCTCCCTCTTCATGAGCGCCGACCGCGTCAAATTCCGCAAGCCCGTGCGGCCCGGGGACCGCATCACGATCGCAGCCAAGCTCACCAAGACGCGAGGGGACAAACTCGCGACCGCGGAGTGCATGTGCACGGTCGACGGGATGTTGGTGTCGTCGGCGGAACTGATGTTTGCCCTGGTCGACGAAGCCGACGTCAACTGACATGGCCGCGCGCATCCATCCGTCCGCGATCGTCGAGCCGGGGGCAGAATTGGGCGATGAGGTCGAAATCGGTCCCTTCGCATTCGTCGGCTCCGGCGTCGTTCTGGCCGACCGCACGCGGATTCATCATCACGCCTCGATCGAAGGATTCACCACGTTGGGTTCCGACTGCGAAATCTACCCTCATGCCAATCTCGGGGCTAAAACTCAGGATCTCAAATTCAAGGGGGGCCGTCCCGGAGTCAAAATAGGCGCACGGAACATCTTCCGGGAATATGTCTCGGTCCACGCCGCCACCCAGGACGGACAGTTCACGATCGTCGGCGACGACAACACCGTCCTCGCGTACAGTCACGTGGCGCACGACTGCCTCTTGGGCAGCCACATCGTCATGAGCAACTCGATCTCCCTCGCCGGTCACGTGACCGTCGAGGATCACGCCACGATCGGCGGCGCCGCCGGGATCCACCAGTTCTGCCGCGTAGGCGCCTATTCGATGGTCAGCGCCTGCGCCAAAGTCGTTCAGGACGTGGCGCCTTTTTTCATCGCCGACGGCCAGCCCGCGATCGTCCGATCGATCAACAAAGTGGGCTTGGAGCGAAAAGGCTTCACGCTCGAGCAGATCGAACGGGTGAAGCAGATCTACCGGATCCTTTTCCGCGACGGATTGAATCGCACCCAGGCACTCGAGAAGCTGGCGCAGCATGCCTCCGCCTCGACCGAGGAGTTCAAACGCATTCTCGCTTTCGCAGCCGCAAGCGAACGAGGCTTGGCGCCCGGGGGGGGGATTTAAGCGGCGGCGCGAGCGGGCCAGGGTCCGAGCCCGCACGAGCCGACGGAGCGTTCACTTCTTTTTGTAAACCTGGGCCGGGTCGAAGAGCCGGTCCGCGGCGAAGGAAAGCGGATACGCGCCTCGATCCGTCGCCGTTTCCAGTCCGTCCAGCTTACGATAGAAACAACTCTTGTATCCGTTATGGCATGACGCGTTGGCCGCGCCGGTCTGCTCGACCTTGAGCAGGAGCACGTCCTGGTCGCAGTCCGTGCGCACTTCGCGGACGACTTGGACGTTTCCGGACTCCTCCCCTTTGACCCAGAGTTTTTGGCGGGAACGGCTCCAATACGTGGCCTTCTTCGTTTTGAGGGTGTGGAAGAGGGACTCCGCGTTCATGAACGCAAACATCAGGACCTCGCCGGTGGCGACATCCTGAGCGATGCATGGAATCAGCCCATCCGGACCGAATTTAGGCTGGAGTACGGTGCCGAGTTCTATCTCGGCCGTGGTGGTGCGAGGGGCAAAAAACATAAAACGAAAAGAGGAACGGAAGGTTAAGAGTCCGGAGCGAACGCGCAACCGCGGCGGTGCATGGACCATCCGGATTGGCGCCGAGAGACGTTCGGGACGGGCAAATCCGTCCTACCGATCTCGATCCGCCAGCTCGCGCAACAAAGCGAAACTGTACAAACCGGTGCGATGGCGGTCGCTGAAATCGAAACGCAGCGCGTAATTTCCGATCGTTTCCCAACCCAGAACGGTCACACCCGCAAACTGCTTAGGGCCATCTCCTCCATAGCGAGTTCCAAAGATATCCCGCTCGCCTTGGGTCTCGGCGCTTGGCGACGCCTTTCGCAGATCCTCGGACGAATGAAAAGTCTCCGCTCCGTCGCTCCACCGGATCGCGACTTCGGTCCCGATGAGTTGAATGTCGAGTGGGGTGTGCATTGCGCAGGCTTTCACTCAAGCCTCCAGCCGACCTCGTGCCCAGAATATTAGTTTTCGCGGCCGTTTGCGGGACTTGAAAGGGCAGATACCGTCAGGTTATATGAAAACGACTATCCCTCAGTGTTTTCCGCGAATTATCGTCTTGGGCGAAGGCTTCGGCGGGTTAACCTTTTGCCGCAGTTTTCCGACGGAACGGGCCCGTATCACGCTGATCGATCGACAGAATCATCACCTTTTCAGCCCTGCTCTACCAGGTGGCGACCGGTGCCTTGCGCATCCGCCATCACGTCCTTCTCTCGTTCAAAAAGGCGGAAACCGAGCCTGATTCGATCAAGCAGACAATTCTCACGACCCTCGTGGCGATTGGCGGTTGACCGACCGGGGTCGAACTGGCTGGGACCTTCGCCGAACTTACCCGCAAGCTCGGTGCAAGAGTAGCACCCGCCGCCATGCAAATGGGCAAATACGTCGCCCGCCTCCTCACATGTCAGCCGAAGGATGCCGTCGACGACAAGGTGCGCCCGTCGGCGAACCTTTCGGTTACCACGATAAAGGGTCGATGGCGACGATCGGACGCTCCAAGGCTGTCGCGACGCTCGCTGGCCTTGAGTTCGGCGGCTGGCCCGCGTGGATCGCCTGGCTGGGGTGCATCTGATTTTCCTGGTGGGCTTTCGCAGCAAACTCTCTGTACTCACCCAGTGGATCTATTCCTATTTCACATACAAGCGGAGAGCCCGTGTCGTCACGGGAGCGCCTCGATTCGAAATTCCGACCGTGCTTGGGACGTGAAGTCCTTAGCGGCACGGCCGAGGTAAGCGGAGAAAGCGCCCCGCCGCGACATCGCATGACGAACTCCTTCTACACCCCTTTCGACATCGCAACGTGGGGTGCCGAGCGCAAGGCAGACTACCGGACCTTGTTTCAGATCGACCGAGATCGGATTATTCATGCCCACGCCTTTCGGAAACTTCAGTCCAAGACGCAGGTATTTCTTTCCGGCGAGCACGATTTTTACCGGACACGTCTCACCCATTCGATGGAGGTCGCGCAGATCGGGCGTTCGATCTGCAACTATTTACGCTCTCGAGGCGAACCGTTGCGCGACAATTTTTTCATCGAGAGCGATTTGGTCGAAGCGGTCTGCCTGGCGCACGATCTGGGACACCCGCCGTTCGGCCATTCCGGCGAGCGCACCCTTCAGGAACTGATGGGTCGTTGGGGAGGATTCGAGGGCAACGCGCAGACCCTTCACCTCCTGACGGAAACGCTTTATCAGGATGAGGCGGGTGTCCGTGGTATGCAGCCGACCCGCGCGCTGCTCGATGGGGTGTTGAAGTATAAAAAGCTCTTTCGCGAGTTTTCGTCCCCTCCGTCGAACCATTTCCTCTACGACTCGCAGGAAAGGTACCGAGAATTCGTTTTCGACGGGACGAAAGTTCCGCAGGACCTGCACGAAGGGGAAAAGCTCAACGCGTTCAAGAGCGTGGAGTGCCAGATCATGGACTGGGCGGACGATGCCGCCTATTCGCTCAACGACATCGTCGACGGAGTCAAAGCGGGTTTTCTCACGATCGACCGAATCGAACGTTGGGCAGCGGGCGTGGGCTTGGATGCCGAACGTCAACTGTGGCTCGATGCGCTCGTCATGGCGATTCGGTCGGATCGCCTGGAATGGACGTTCTCACAGCGGGTCGGGGCCTTCATCACCGGGTGTCGCTTGCGCGAACGGAGAACGTTCATGACCGCACAGACCAACCGCTACCGCTTCGAATTGATCGTGATGCCGGCGGCCGAGAACGAGGCAGCGTTCTATAAGCAGCTGGCTAACGACGTAATCTTCGAAAGTCCTCAACTTCAGCAGATGGAGCACAAGGCGAGACGTATCCTTCTCGATCTCTGGCAATCCGCGTGGGCGAACTACGTGGAGAAAGGCGCGCGAGTTATCCGTATTCTACCACCGCAAGTCGGGCGGTTGATCGAAAACGCTCCGGACGAAGGTGCCAAAGCCCGCCAAATCTGCGACTGGCTCGCCGGTCTGACGGATGGGATGATTGTCCGGATCTATCGGCGTCTCTTCGACCCGGAATTTGGAAGCAACCGCGACCTGAGTTAGCGGCAATCGAGTAAAAGGTCGAGTCGACCTCACGGCGACACTCGAGTTCCGGTGGACGAGCCCCATTCGGAGGGTGTTAACCTCCGCAATTTAATGATAGGTCCACGACGGCGCAGAGGAGAAATCCAGGCGATCGAGATAAATGGTTTCACCCGACCAATGCGGTGTCTCTCTCTCTGCCCCTAACAACGGGACTTGTCCCCAGCGACGGAATTGGAGACCTCAACCTCAGGGCGCGGCCGATCTTTCTCGTCGCCACGCTTAATAGCCTGTCGCTTTAAGGGGCTCCTAGTCGCAAGTGGATTTCTATTTGTGCTGTGCGCTTCTTTGTTCGCAGATCGACCGACGAATTCCGTTCAAACCCGCCTTGATAATCTAGTACGGGAAACGTCCGTCGATAGTCCGCATTTTCCGACGTTTTTCGAACTGAGACAGTCACATCGAGTATCGCTACCGAGCGGCAACGGTCAGCGCGGGGGCGATCGCCTGTGGACGCGAACGGCGCGCTTTGTATCGATCGATAGGCAATAGCAGGCGGTGCCCACCGCCAAGGTCCATCTCCGTTTCTAACCTTTTCCTTGCTAGCGCGGTGGATGACGGGCTTCGTTTGGGGGCTTTTGCCCGTATGAAAATCCTCGTTGCCGACAAGATCTCGCCCAAAGGAGTCGCCTACCTGCGTCAGCAGGCAGGCTTCGAAGTGGTGGAGGCGTACGGCTCTTCTCCCGAGCGGGTCTTGGAGTTGGTCAAGGACGTGCACGCCATCGCTGTCCGCTCGGAAACCAAGATAACCGCTGCGGTGTTCGCCGCCGCCCCCCTCCTGAAAGTCGTTGGCCGCGCCGGCGTAGGCATCGACAACGTCGACGTCGAGGCGGCCACCGAACGTGGGGTGATTGTGATGAACACCCCCTTCGGCAACACCATCGCCACCGCCGAACTCACGTTCACGCATCTGCTCTGCGGAGCACGGCCCGTCGCGCAAGCAGCGGCTTCGATGAAAGCCGGCCAGTGGGATCGCAAGAACTTTAACGGGATCGAGCTTTTCAAGAAAACGCTTGGGATTGTCGGTCTGGGGCGCATCGGCGGCGAAGTCGCCAAACGGGCTAACGCCTTTGGTATGCGCGTTTTGACGTTCGATCCGTACCTCGCGCCGAGCCGCGCCAAGGCTATGCAGGTCGAGCCGGCAACCCTAGAAGAACTCCTTGCCCAGTCCGACTATATCACGGTGCACATGCCATTGACGGACGACACGCACTACATGATCGACGAGGCGGCCTTCGAAAAGGCCAAGAAAGGCCTCCGGATCTTCAATTGCGCGCGGGGTGGCATTATCAAGGAAAGCGCGCTCATCGCCGCGTTGAAATCGGGCAAAGTGGCCGCTGCCGGCCTCGACGTGTTCGAGGACGAGCCTCTCGCCAAGGAAAGCGAGCTTCGTACTTTGCCGAACGTCGTGCTCACGCCGCATCTCGGCGCTTCGACCGCCGAAGCCCAGGAAAGCGTCGGAATCGAAGTCGCCGAACAAATTGCCGACGTCCTTCGCGGCGGAGCGATTCGGAACGCCGTCAACATGCCCTCGATCGATGCAGCGTCGATCAAGGTCCTCGGGCCCTACCTGGATCTCGGCGCGAAACTCGGTACCCTCGTTCAGCAAATCGCTCCGGCCCAAGTCGCCGCCTTGCGTATCACTTACTGGGGCAAACTGCTCGATCTCGACACCAACTCCATTACGCGTTCCATCCAACGCGGTTATCTCCGCCGAATCAGCGGCGACAGCGTCAACTTCGTGAACGCGCCTGTGGTGCTCGATCGCCTCGGGATAAAATGCGAAGTGATCAAGTCGACCGAAAACAGCGATTACACCGAATTGCTTTCGGTGGAAGCGCTCGCCACCGACGGCACGACGCGCTCGGCCACCGGCACGCTCTTTACGAAGGCGGCCAAACCGCGCATCGTCACGCTCAACGGGCGCGAGGTGGAGGTCGAGGCCGCCGGCAAACTTCTCATCATCGAGAACAAAGATCAGCCCGGCATGATCGGCTACGTCGGCACGATTCTCGGCAAGGATGGCGTCAACATCGCCAACATGTCCCTCAGCCGCCAGATCCCGGGCCAGACCGCCTTGCTCGTGATCAATCTCGACAGCGAACCGAGCGAAACCGTTCGCCGCGAATTGAAGGCCAACCCGAACATCGCGCTCGCGAAGTACGTGGAGCTCTAAACGAGCCCGCTTAGCGTCCAGCTTTCATGCTGCTCCCCTTGTTCATCTCTGCAGTGGTTGGCTATGGGCTGGGAGCCTTGCCGTTTGGCTACTGGGTCGCCCGTTCGCACGGGATCGACATCTTCCAGCATGGCAGCAAAAACCCCGGCGCGACCAATGTGCGCCGGGTGCTGGGCAAGGGCCCGGGAAATCTGGTGTTCTTCCTGGACGCATCCAAAGGCGCGCTTGCGACGGGATGGCCGCTCGTACTCGGTCGCACCGACTGGGTGGCAAGCTTAACCCCTCACGCGCTCGAGGCGGCGGTGGTGGGGCTCGTCGGCGCTTTGGTCGGACACAGCTTCTCCTGCTTCACCCGGTTTAAAGGGGGCAAGGGGGTCGCCACTTCCGTCGGCGGCTTCGCGGTGCTCCTTCCTGTGGTGCTCGTGATCGCCGCGGCGGTCTGGGCGCTGACGTTCTATTCGACGCGTTACGTTTCGCTCGCTTCGATGCTCGCCTCTCTGGCCTTGCCCGGGGCCGCCTTCGCTTTTCGCGAGCCTCCGCTCCTCCTCTCTATCTCGGTGGCGGTCGCCCTTTTTGTCGTCCTGCGGCATCGCACGAACCTGGTTCGGCTCTTCATCGGAACCGAGACCAAGTTCGTCAAAAAACGATCCGACGCCCCCGCCCGCTGACCTTCCCTTAGCTTTCTCTTTTTCGCTTTTATCGAACTCACTTGTCCATGCCTTCTCGCACACTTCGCATCGGTATCTGCGGCCTCGGCACCGTCGGTCAGGGCGTTTGGAAACACCTTTCTGCCAACCGCGCCGCCCTCGAGGCGCGTCTCGGCGTGCGCCTCGAACTGGCGAAAGCCTCGATTCGCGATCTCAAAAAAGTCCGGGTGGTCAACGTTCCTCCATCCAAATTGGTCTCCGATCCGATGGCGATCGCGACGGATCCGACGATCGATATCGTGTGCGAATTGATCGGCGGTACCACGATCGCCCGCGAGGTCACCCTCGCTGCCCTCAAACTGGGTAAGGTGGTCGTGTCCGCCAACAAAGCGCTGATCTGCGAGCACGGTGCCGCCATTTTCGCCGCAGCTCGGAAAGGCGGAGGCCATTTCTTCTTCGAAGCCTCGGTCGCCGGCGGTATTCCGATTATTAAGGCGATCCGCGAGGGCCTGGTTGCCAACCGCTTCAAGGTGATTTGCGGAATCCTCAACGGCACCTGCAACTACATCCTGACCCGGATGGCCACGGAGGGTGCCAGCTATTCCGAGATTCTTGCCGACGCCAAACGGCTCGGCTACGCCGAAGCGGACGAGGCGCTCGATGTCGACGGTTGGGACACGGCCCACAAGGCTTCGATTCTCGCCTACCTCGCGCACGGCGTCTGGGTTAAAACGCCCCAGATGATCGTCGAGGGGATCGCGAACATCACTCAGGCGGACCTCAAATACGCCGCTACCCTCGGCTTCGGGATCAAGCTGCTCGCGGTCATCACACGCGATTTCGAAAAGAACGAAATTTTCGTCCGCGTTCACCCCACTCTCGTGCCGCGTGACCGCGTTCTCGCCAATGTCAACGGCGTCTTCAACGGCATCGCGGTCGTGGGCGACGTCGTCGGTACCACCACCTACATCGGACGCGGCGCGGGCCAGGACGCCACCGCCAGCGCCGTGATCAGCGACATCGCCGATGCCGTCGTCCTGCTCACGACCGGCCGCACGATCACCCCGGAGATCAGCGCCAACAGTGTCGCCGAGCTCATGGAGGTCCCGCTGCATTCCGTGCGCATCGCCCCTCTCGAGCGTATCCACGGACGGTACTATGTCCGGACCACGGTCCGGGACCGGCCCGGCGTGCTCGCTCGGATCGCCACCGTGATGGCGAAACACAACGTCAGCATCGAAAGCGTCATACAGACCGCCGCCGACCGACCCGGCGCCGCTTCGCTCATTCTCACCACGCACGACAGCAACGAAAAGGCCATCCGCGCAACGCTCGCGGCGCTCGGGCGACTCAAGAGCGTGGTCGAAAAACCGCTCCTCCTGCGCATAGGCGACTTTTCCGAATAGTCGGCCCGCACCGTCAGCGACGCCCGACCCTTTCCTTCCCGCCCCGATCCTTTTCTTGCCATGGCCCGCATCGTCCAAAAATATGGCGGCACCTCCGTAGGTGACGTCGAGCGCATCAAGAAGGTCGCCGAACGCATCAAGGCGTCGCGCGACGACGGCAACGAGCTCGTTGTCGTGGTCTCGGCCCGCGCCGGGGTGACCAACGAACTGATTGCACGCGCCAAAGCGCTCTCGCCCAATCCATTGGATCGCGAGCTCGACCAGCTCCTCGCGATCGGAGAGCAGGAAACGATCGCGCTCACCGCGATCGCCTTGCACGGCGTGGGAGTCGATGCGGTGAGCTACACGGGGGCGCAGGCCGGCATCTTCACCGACACGGTTCACACCAAGGCGAAGATCAAAACGATTCATGCTCAACCGATCGAAAAGGACCTGAAAGCGGGCCGCGTCGTCATCGTAGCGGGCTTTCAAGGCGTCAACGAAGACGGCCAGGTCACCACCCTGGGCCGCGGCGGTTCCGACCTGACGGCGATCGCCCTCGCGGCGGCTCTAAAAGCAGACATCTGCGAGATCTACACGGACGTCGACGGCGTCTACACGGCGGATCCGCGCGTTGTGAAGAACGCGAAGAAACTCGATGAAATCTCCTACGACGAGATGCTCGAGCTCGCCTCCAGCGGCAGCAAGGTCATGCAGTCTCGCAGCGTGGAATTCGCCAAAAAGTACGGCGTCGTTTTCGAAGTCCGCTCCTCCTTTAACCATAACCCGGGAACCATCGTGAAAGAAGAAGTCGAATACATGGAACGCGTCGTCGTCCGCGGCGTCGCCGTCGACAAGGACCAAGCCAAGGTCGTCGTCAGCAACATCCTGGACAAACCGGGATCGGCCGCACGGGTCTTCCGGGCGCTGTCCGATGCGAATGTCGTCGTCGATATGATCGTCCAGAACGTCGGCCGACAAGGCGTGGCCAACCTGACCTTCACCGTTCCCCGCACCGACACACACAAAGCCCAACGGGCCCTCGATCCCATTCTCGCCGCCGTCGGTGGCGGCGAGGTCACGATCGAGGAGAACATCGCCAAGCTCTCGGTCGTCGGCGTGGGCATGAAAACGCACAGCGGCGTCGCGGCGTCGCTCTTTCAGGCGCTGGCCGACGTCGGGATTAACATCGAGTTGATCAGCACCTCCGAAATCAAAATCTCCGTCGTCATCGATCAGACGCGTGCGGACGAAGCCGCCCGGGTGGCCCACGCCGCCTTCGATCTCGACAAAGAGTAATCGGTCCGGTGCGGTGCGCGCCCGGACCGAATCTCGGTCGCACCGCGCGTCGTTTCTTGCCATGCGTTACGTCTCCACTCGCGGTCAAACCCCCGCTCTCGGCTTCAGCGATGCCGTCGCCACCGGACTCGCTCCGGACGGCGGCCTGTTTCTTCCGGAGACGCTCCCGCATTTTTCCAAAGCGGAGCTGCAAAAGTGGAGCACGCTGGAGTACGCGAGCCTTTGCTTCGAGTTTCTCCGGCGCTTCGCCACGGACATTCCCGAGGCCGCGCTCGGCGGCCTGATCGAACGCAGTTACGCGACGTTCTCTCGGTCCGAGATCGCGCCGCTTGTCCGTTTGAGCGACGACCTTTTCGTTCTGGAGCTCTTCCACGGCCCCACTCTCGCTTTCAAGGACTTTGCCCTCCAGTTGCTCGGAAACCTCTACGAGCACCAGTGCCGCGAGCGGGGACAAAGCATCAACGTGCTGGGCGCCACGTCCGGCGACACCGGTTCGGCCGCAATCCACGGGCTGCTGGGAAAACCGGGGACCGCGATTTTCATTCTTTACCCAGAAGGTCGCACCTCGCCTCTGCAGGAACGCCAGATGGCCTGCACGGGCGCCGACAACGTGTACGCCCTTTCGGTCGAAGGGACGTTCGACGACGCGCAAGCGATCGTCAAAGAGCTCCTGGGCGACCAAGCGTTCCGTCTGAGGCACCGTCTTTCCGCCGTCAATTCCATCAACCTCGCGCGGGTACTCCTGCAGTGCGTGTACTATCTGTACGCGTGGCTCCGGCTTCCGCCCAAAGCGCAGGCCGAGGCGGAATTCGTCGTGCCCACCGGTAATTTCGGGAATGTCCTCGCGGGTTGGATGCTGCAAAAAATGGGCGTGCCGCTGCGCGGTTTCCGCGTCGCGACCAATCGAAACGACATTCTCTATCGGCTCTTCACGACCGGCGACTATCGGGTCACTTCGGTCGCACCCAGCCTCGCGCCCTCGATGGACATCCAAGTCTCTTCGAACTTCGAACGCTTTCTCTATTTCAACCTCGGCCGGAATCCGGAACGTGTTCGCGAGATCATGCAGACGTTCAAGACGACCGGGCGCTACACCTTCGAACCGTTCGATCGCGATACCTTCACCGCCTCGCGTTGCACCGATGCCGAGATCTCCGGCTTGATCGCCGACACGCATCGCCGGTGGGGATACATCGTCGATCCGCACACCGCCTGCGGGTTTAAGGACCTGGCCATCGATCGTCCGAGCGTGGTGTTGGCCACGGCGAGCCCCGCAAAGTTTCCGGACACCATTCGCGCTGCCATTGGGATCGAACCCACGGATCCGAGTCTCGAAGCGCTGAAGGCCCGGCCGCTGGTGAAAACATCGATCCCGGCCGATACCGCCGCCGTGCGGGCGTTCGTGGAGGCGCACGCCGTTTAGGCGTCACCTCGGCATGCGTGCGGTCGTTCAGCGCGTTTCGTCCGCGAGTGTGGTCGTCGGAAATGCAACCATCGCGGAGATCGCCGGCCGAGGACTGCTCATTCTGCTGGGAGTGGGACCGCGCGATAGCGCTGCCGACGGCGAGTGGCTGGCCCAGAAGGTGGCGAAACTGCGGATCTTCGCGGACTACGAAGGTCAGATAAATCGTTCGGTGATGGACGCCCAAGGCGGTCTCCTCGTCGTCAGTCAATTCACCCTCTTCGCCAGCACGCAAAAAGGCACCCGTCCCTCCTTCAACGACGCAGCGCCGCCGGCTTTGGCGCGTCAGCTCTACGAAACTTTCCTGACCCAATTGGCGGACGCCTCGAGAAGGCCTGTCGCCCACGGCGAATTCGGTGCGCACATGCACGTCAGTCTGGTAAACGACGGCCCGGTCACGCTTCTCCTCGACACGGAGCTTCGCGAATAGTCGCCATCGCTCGATCGATCGCGCGTCCGTGGGCTTGACGCGGTCCGCGCACGTTCACTCCCGCTCGGTCAGGACGGTTTTCACATCGCCGCGAGCGCGGGAGAGTTCGACGCGGCTCAGATTGTAGAGATAGATCGCCTCGTTGAGATTGTCGCCGGCCTGGCCCAAACGGTTCTGTGCGTCGATCAGCTCGCGGTTGTCGGCGACGCCTTCCTTGAAACGCGTCTCCGCCAGTTGCAGCTCCTCTTCGGCGAGACGCAGGCTTTTCTCGGCTACAATGACCTGAGCCAAACGCGAACGGGCATCCTGCGAGGCGAGCCGAAGTTCGCTGGAGATGAGCAACTCGAGCTGACGCATACGAAATTCCTGCGAGCGGATCTGCGAGAGCGCGAGACGTTGATTGGTCCGGCTACGAAAACCGTCGAAGACGGGCACTGCGACGGTCAGACCGGCACTCCAGCCCAGTTGGCGGTCGCGGTCGAAGACCTCATTGTTTGCGTAGCCGTAGTCGCCGTTCAACGAGAGCGATCCGTAGCGGTCCAGCTTCGCGGCTCGAAACAGCTCCTCGTTTTGCTCCAAGGCCTTCTTGAGCCGGAGATAATCCGCGCGTTTTTCGAAAAGCGTCCGTTCGCTGCCGTCTGCGAACAAAGACTGGTCGATCCGTCGGACGTTAAAGTCGCCCAAAAGCAAATTCGAAGCGGGATCGAGATCCAGCAACCGCTTCAAGAACAATTCGCTCTGGTACACGACCGTGTCCTGCTGCAGGCGGGCCTGTTCTGCGATCGCCAGCTGGGACTCCGCGCGAGTGATATCGATCTGCAGGGCCGCGCCGGCTTCGGCGCGATTGCGGGCAAGATTCACGAGCTCGCGGGCACGACGGATATTGGCGTCGAGGACATCGATGCGCTTCACATTTCGCAGGTGCCCGAAAAACGTCTGCGCGACGTTAGAAAGGACGTTTTGGAGGGTCTGCTCAAGGTCGAGTTGCGCTACTTCGATCCCGACCTGCGAGGCTCGGTATTGAGCGATTTGTTGAGGACTGAAGATATTATAGGAACCGAGCAACCGCCCGTCGAACCGATTGAAGGGAACACCCTCCGACTTCGACGTGGCCGAAATCGATGCCGATTGGGTCCGTCTCTGTTGCACATTCGCCGAAACGGATGGAAGAATCCCAATTCGCTGTTGGTTAGAGACCTCCAATGCTTGGGCAATCGCTTCACGGCTGAGCAGCACGTTCACGTTGACCCGGTCGACCGACGCCAAGGCGTCCTCCAAGGTGAGGGACGACGGCGTTTGAGCCGACAAAACGCACGGACAGAACAACGCTAGAATCGCGAGGAACGTACGGGGCGACATACCGCGCAACCCTTCGCAGCTCCGGCTTCCGGCGCAAGCCTCGGGAGTTGTCACATCGACGAAAGGTCTTTATGTTAACCGGCTCCCATCGTTACGCATCTTTCCTTCTAACGCCGTCATGCGCATCGGCCTTGCTCAACTCAACACTACCGTTGGCGATCTCGCCGGCAACCGCAGTCGCATTCTCGATGCCTATTCGGCCTTGGTGGCAGAAGGAGCCGAACTCGTGGTTTTCCCCGAACTCGCGGTTTGCGGCTATCCTCCCCGCGATCTGCTTCTTAAGCGGCGTTTCGTGCCCGATGTGGAGGAGTCGCTGGCACTGATCGCCGCTTCGGTCGGCGACGTCGCCGCCATGGTCGGAACGGTTGAAACCAACCCGGCCGCCGACGGGCGCCCTTTCTTCAACTCCGCAGCGTTTTGCCACCGAGGCAAAGTGAGGGGAATCGCACGTAAGTGCCTGTTGCCGACCTATGATGTCTTCGACGAGGACCGTTATTTCGAGCCCGCCGAGGCACCGGTGGTCGTCACGTACGGCGAACGGCGGATCGGTGTGACGATATGTGAGGATATCTGGACCGATCCACGGTTCGCGCCACGCCGCCTCTACCGCTTCGATCCCGTCAAATGGCTCTCGAATGAAAAAATCGATCTGATGATTAACCTTTCCGCCAGTCCGTGGCATTTCGAGAAAGGCCGTGTCCGGCAAGCCTTGGTTACCGATGCTGCCCAGAGGCTCGGCTGTCCCGTCGTTTATGTGAATGCGGTCGGCGGAAACGACGAGTTGGTCTTCGACGGTCGAAGCCTTGTCTCCGATGCGCGCGGCCATGTCGTCGCCGGGCTCTCGGCGTTCCAGGAAGAGCGTCGCGTCGTCGACGTCCCGCTGAAAGCCGAGAGCAAACTCCCGCCGATTCCTCCAGCAGATCGCCCTGCCGAGACCGCCGCAGTTGCCCCCAGTTTCGCTCAGGAAGGGCTCGCGGATATCCATGACGCACTGGTCTTGGGGTTGCGGGACTACGCTCATAAATGCGGGTTCCGCAAAGCCTTGATCGCACTGTCGGGCGGCATCGATTCCGCCGTCGTGGCCGTTATCGCCACAGCCGCGTTCGGCCCCGAAAACGTCATCGGTGTCTCCCTTCCTTCCTCCATTTCTTCGCAACACTCCCGGGATGACGCACGTCTCCTCGCGGATAATCTCGAGATTCGCTTTGAAACGATCGCGATCGCGGAGGCGGTGGCGGCCTGCGAGACCGCCCTCGGCCCGATCTTCGAGGGAAGATCCCGCGACGTCACCGAAGAGAACATCCAAGCCCGGATCCGCGGTGTGATCATGATGGCGCTTTCCAACAAATTCGGTTCGCTCCTCCTCACCACCGGCAACAAGAGCGAGGTCGCGGTCGGCTATTGTACCCTTTACGGCGACATGTGCGGAGGGCTGGCCGTGATCAGCGACGTTTTCAAGACCCAGGTTTACGCACTCTCCCGTTGGATCAATCGGGAGCGGGAGATCATCCCGATCAATACGATCGAAAAACCGCCGAGCGCCGAATTGCGCCCCGGTCAGACCGATCAGGACAGCCTCCCGCCCTACGATATCCTAGACGCCATTCTCGGTGGATACGTGGAAGGCGGCCTGGCGCGCCGCGATCTTGTCGCTCAAGGTTTCGCCGAAACCGTCGTCAATGAGATGACGCGAAAGGTGGACCTCAACGAATACAAGCGGAAGCAGGCCGCCCCCGGTTTGAAGATCACCCCGCTGGCCTTCGGCGTCGGTCGCCGGATTCCCATTGTCCAAAAATACGTCAGCTAGCTCCCAGCCTGTCCTGTTTCATATCTCCATGACGTCCGAACAGCTTTTCGAACGCGCCCGTCAACTCATCCCGGGTGGCGTCAACTCGCCGGTCCGTGCTTTTCGCTCCGTGGGCGGAACACCCTTCTTCGTCAAAACGGCGCGCGGTGCGACGCTGACGACGGCGGACGATCGTGAGCTGATCGATTTCGTCTGTACGTGGGGCCCTGCGATCCACGGACACAATCATCCCCGCATTAAAGCGGCCATCGCTCAGGCCCTCGAAAACGGTACATCGTTCGGCACGCCGAATCCGTACGAGGTCGAGATGGCCGAACTCATCGTAAGCTTCGTCCCTTCGATCGAAAAAGTGCGGATGTGCAATAGCGGCACGGAAGCCACCATGTCGGCCATCCGACTGGCGCGGGGATTCACGCGACGCGACAAGATCGTCAAGTTCGCCGGCTGCTATCACGGTCACTCGGACTCTCTTTTGATCAAAGCGGGTTCGGGCGCTCTCACCCACGGTTATCCCGATAGCGCAGGCGTACCGGCCTCGTTTGCGCGCGAAACCATCGTTTTGCCGTTCAACGATCGCGGAGCCGTCGTCGCGGCCTTCGAAGCGAATGCCGGGCAGATCGCGTGCATCATCCTCGAGCCGTATCCCGCGAATATCGGCCTGATCCTCCCCGACCCAGGGTACCTCGCGTTTTTGCGCGAGCAGTGCACCCTCCATGGCAGCGTGCTTATCTTCGACGAAGTGATGACGGGATTTCGTTTGGCGAAGGGCGGTGTGCAAGAGCTGGCGGGCGTGAAACCCGATTTGACCACGCTGGGAAAAATCATCGGCGGTGGCCTTCCGGTCGGAGCGTTCGGCGGACGTGCCGAGATCATGGATCTGCTGGCGCCGCTCGGTCCGGTCTATCAAGCGGGCACGCTCAGCGGCAATCCGCTCGCGATGGCGGCCGGCATTGCGGCGTTGCGGTTGTTGGAGGAGGAGAATCCTTATGGGCGTCTCGACCTTTTGGGACAGAAGATCCGCGACGTTCTGCTCGCCGCCACCCGCGCAAAAGGAATACCGGCCACCGTTCCCCAGACCGGCTCGATGTTCAGTCTCTATTTCAGCCCGACGCCGGTGCGCGACTACGCCACCGCCTTGCAAACGGACGCGAAACTTTTCGGGAAGCTTTTTCACGCGTGTTTGTCGAAAGGCGTCTACCTTCCTCCAAGTGCGTATGAAGCCTGCTTCATCAGCACAGCCCACGAAGGGGCCGCCATCGATCGCGCCTGCGAGATCATGACCGAGGCCATTCGAACTCTCTGAACTATGCCGTCCTCTCTTCGTCCGACACCGTCTCCGTTCCGTTCGACTCCGATAGGAGTCCCGAGAAATCCGCTTCACGCGCCCGCCACACGGTACTCGCGTGGATGGCTGACGATCGCGGCGGCGGTGTGGATGCTCTGCGGAGCGAGCGTCTCGACGCGTGCCGCCGAACAGCCGCTGCACGCCGAACCGATGCCATTGAACGAGTTGAAAGCGGGAATGAAGGGCGAGGTTTGGACGGTTTTCCAAGGAAACCGCCCGGAACCGTTTGCCGTGGAAGTGACCGGCGTGATTCGCAATGCGGTCGGTCCGGGCAAAGCGCTCATTTTGTGCCGGCTGACCGATCCGCGAGTGCAAGGCATGGGTGCCGTGGCCGGGATGAGCGGTAGTCCGCTCTATATAGACGGGCGTCTCGCGGGGGCGCTCAGTTATCAGGTCCAGCGTTTCGAGACCGTTCGCTACGCCGGCTTCACGCCCGTCGACGATCTGGCGGAAGTGGCGGGCAAGGTGGATCTCTCCCCCTTCACGCCCTCGCCCCTGGGAGGTGAAATCACGAACGTGACGAAACGCGCGGGAATGGCCGAACCCTTCCAAGCGCTCACCCCAGTCTTTTCGCTCACCGGGTTGTCTCCCACCGTCGCCGAACTCTTCGCTCCACAGTTCCGATCGTTAGGTTTGTCGACCACCACCCTCGGTGGCTCCACCTCTTCGGCCGGCGATGGCGCAGTGTTTGGCTCCGGCGACGCTCCGGCGACGCTCAACCCAGGCGAGGCGGTCGCCGTTGCGCTCGCCGTTGGCGATATCACGATTGCGGGAACGGGCACTGTTTCGACCGTCAACGGAACCCGTGTGACCGCCTTCGGACATCCGATGCTGGGAATCGGCGACGTCGCGCTCGCGATGTGCGCCGCGGAGATCGTCGCGATTCTTCCCTCGAATCTCAATTCGATGAAGGTATCCAACACCGGGAAAATCATCGGCACGCTTCTTCAGGATAGACTCTCCGCGGTCGCCGGGGAACTCGGTCCGGGGCCCGCAATGATTCCGATCGAAGTTGCAACACCCCGCCGCACCCTGCGTTTTTCCAGCGTGCGACATCTCCAGCTCGTCCCTCTCGTGGTCGCGATGGGCGTCACCCAGGCAGTCGTGAGTTCGAACGACGCCGGCTTCAACGAGGGTTTCCGGGTCTCGACGCGCGTGACCTTTGCCGGAGAGGAACCGCTCGAGTCCAGTATGCTTTACGCCGGTCCCCAGGGCTTTGCCGCCGGGCTTGAAGAGTTCCTGCAGAAACTGAACGCCACCTTGCAGAACCCGTTCGAGAAAATCTTCCCCGACACGATCGCCGTCACTGTCGAACCGCTCAAAAACCGGCCTTGGGCTTACCTCGACCAGTTTCAGCCGTCGTTGACGCGGGCGCAAGCGGGGGACTCCGTCGCATTCAGCTTCACCGGTCGGGACCACCAGGGCGCAGCTTTGAACGAAACCGTTCGATGCGACGTACCCACCAGCTGGGTCGGACGCTCGCTCGAACTGGTGGTCATGAACGGCCGCGAACTGGATCGACTGACCGGACAGGCGGCGACCCTTGTCTCCACCGACCTGCGTAGCTTCGCCGCCTACCTGTCCGCCCTCCGCGCGACCCGGCAGCCGGACGGGCTTTATGTCGCCGTCGTCGAGCGCGCGAACGCTCTCCTCGACCAAAACAACCGCCTCGTCGACGCTCCGGGTTCGATCGAACGGATCACCCAAGGCAACACCAACACGCGGTACGGCCGGCAGAACATCGCGGTGTCCCTTTGGGAAGATCGCGTTTTCGCCGACCGTTTGATGAGCGCAAACGTCAAACGGTCGTTCTCGGTGAACGAATAATTCGCCCATCCCCCTCCGCCCCCGCTCTCTTCCGGCATGCCCATCGTCCACCTCCGGTCTCGGCCTTTCTCGATTCTTGCGTGCGTTCGTCGAACCACGACGCTTGGCTTGCTGCTCATGCTGGGCACTGCGACCCAAGTCGTCGCCGAGCCGCTCTCGAAAAAAGTCGAGATCGATTTTTTCCGCGACAGCTCGAGTCGAAATCTCAAAGGGCTCGCGACGCGCTCCGACGGACGGATCGTGGCGGGTCCGGTTTTCACCGAAATGAAGGGAGCGCCGCTGGCGGATCTGCTCTGGACGCTCACCCCTGCGTCCGCGGGTGCGTGGTGGGTGGGAACGGGCCCGGACGGCAAAATTCTCGAGGTGACGCTCGACGGGAAGGCACCGCTCTACGCCGTCAAAGAAATTGCCAAGCTCGACGACTCCCATGTTTTCGCGATCGAGAAACTCTCGGACGGCTCCGTTCTCGCCGGCACGTCGCCCAATGGCGGGCTCCACCTCCTCCGCGGAAACAAAGTCGTCGCCCGGCTCTCGCTTCCGGCCGACTCGGTCTTCGACCTCAAAGCGCTCGACGCAAACACCGTCCTCGCGGCCACGGGCAACCCCGGGCGCATCTACCGGGTCGATTTGAAAAAAATGGCGGAAGGGGGGGTGTCGGTCGAAAAAGTTTCCGACGCCAAAGCCCTGGCCGCGCGCGGAGTGACCCTTTTTGGGGAAATCCGCGATCGCAACGTCCGGCGGCTCGCGCTGCTCGCCAACGGGACGGTCCTGGCCGGCTCGGCCCCGAAGGGCAATTTGTATTCGTTTTCTCGCGACGGCGGATCGCCGGTCGTGCTGCAGGAAAACCGCGATGCGGAAGTCACCGATCTACTGGTCGCACCCAACGGCGACGTTTATGCGGCCCTCGTCTTTTCCAGTTCCACCGCCGCCTCGTCCCGCATCAACCGTTCGGTCGTTGCGGCTGCAGCGACCACCGAAAAAGACGCTTCGACGGGCGGTCCTGCCACCTCCGTCGATGCCACTCAGGAACGCTTTTCCGGTCGCAGCACGGTCGTCTGTTTTCCCGCTGGCAATGGCTTCCCCGAGACGGTCGTTTCGCGCAGCGGCGTCGCATTCTACCGCCTCGTCCGGCGCGGCGACCAGCTCTTGATCGCCAGCGGGGAGCAGGGAGATTTTGTGGGCTACGATCTGAAGGAGCGTCGTTCGCTGACCTTTCCCGGTAGCGTGTCCTCACAACTTAACGGTCTCGTCTCGATCGACGGCCAGCGTTTTCTCGCGTTGCGCAATAACGCGCCGGGCCTCGCGCTGATCGACTTTGCCGCGAAGGGTGCCCGCGAACTGGAAACGCGCCGTCTCGATCTCGGAATCCCCGGCCAGCTCGGCTCCTTGCGCTTCAATCGCCTGCGCGATGTGGCCGACGGCTCCGTTGGCGTCGCACTCCGGACGAATTTTGGCAGCGACGAACTCGAGGGATGGACCGCGTGGACTCCGCTTCCGACGTCGGACGGGGGCTGGCGTGCGGTCGAAGCGCAACGCGGACGCTACCTGATGCTCCGGCTCTCTTTGCCGGAGAACACTCCGACCACGGTGGAGCTGGACAAAGCTCAATTCCACTACCTGCCGCAAAACCGGCGCCCGACCCTGACGGAATTTCGCCTGTTTGCCGCCAACTACGCGCTCCTGCCGGCACCGGAACCCATCCAAGCGGCGACCACCACACTGGGGCAGATCCTCAGTCCCGCAAAAGACAACTCCGACGAAAAACGGCGCAATGCGCTCCTCGCCTCGGCCGTGATCCCTTCACCCGGCATGCAGATCGCCTATTGGAATCTGAACGATCCCGACGGCGACGAACTCGCCGCGACGTTTTCCCTTCGGCGAGACGGCGACACGCAGTGGACCGATCTGGCGTTCGAATCCACGGTCCCGTTCGCGCAATTCGATACCTCGCACCTCCCCGACGGCGTTTACTTCACGCGTCTCGCCGCGATGGAACGAGCGCCCCGCGCGGTGAGCGACCGGCTCGGAACGATCTTCGAGACGGACGATCTCATCATCGACCGCACTCCGCCCGAGTGGATTTCGGCCAAGGCGGAGCGCCAAGGCGACCTTCTCGCAATCACGGTAAAAGGTCGGGATAAACTCTCGCTCCTCGAAGGACTCGAAGTCCGCTTCAACAACGGCCTCGTGGAAACGGTCGAACAAACGGCCGACGGTATTCGCGACAGCCGTGAGGAAACCTTCGTCATCGAAGTACCTTTTTCCCGCGTGGCACCCGCCACCAACGTCGAGGTCGTTCTTTACGACGCCGTCGGAAACGGCACAGCCCGCCGCCTCACCTGGTAAACCGCTCGTGGGGCGATAGGCGCGGAGTTCGGGGAGTGCGCTAGGCGCGGGGGTGCGCCTTCGCATAAATCTTCTGCAGGCGCGCAACGCTCACATGCGTGTAGATCTGAGTCGTGCCCAACTGGGAGTGTCCGAGAAGTTCCTGTACGAGCCGCAGGTCGGCGCCCGCGTTGAGCAGATGCGTCGCGTAGCTGTGCCGCAGTTTATGAGGAGTGAGATCCAGCGGCAGTTCGGCCAGCGCAAGGTAGCGCTTGAGCGCGAGTTGAATCGCGCGCGGCGCGACCCGTTCGTGCCGGAGATTCACGATCACCGGGTCGCCGATTCCCGTGTTGCGGGCGAAATCGGCACGCCACGTCTTGAGAACCCCGAGCGCAATCCGACCGAGCGGACAAAGCCGTTCCTTTCCCCCTTTTCCCATCACCCGAGCCACTCCACTCTCGAAATCCACGTTGCCGTAGTCGAGACCCACGAGCTCGCCGATGCGCAAGCCCGCGCCGTAGAGAAGCTCCATCGCAAGCCGATCGCGCCAGGCGGTAAACGGGTCGAGGCTTTCGTTCTCGATCGATCGACGAGGCCCCTGCAGCAAGCGCACCACCTGCGCCTCGGTGAGAAACTGCGGGAGGCGCTTCTCGAGTTTGGGCAGCGGCACACCGACGAACGGATTGGTCGCGAGCACGCCGCGACGTATCCAGAATCTAAATAAGGCACGCAATCCCGATGCGTGATTGTGCAGGGTGCGACGATCGAAGCGTCGCTGCGCCTCGATCACAAAATCCCTCGCGTCGCGCGAGGTCAGCGCGGGCAGACCCATTCCCCACACACCGGAGCGGTGGGACCAGCGATAAAAGTCGTCGAAGGCCTGCCGGTAATTGCGCACCGTGTAGCCAGAGTACCGCCGTTCCTTGGCCAAGTAATCGGCAAACGGCGCCCACCATTCCGCGGTCACCTCCGGCGGAGGCGGTTCAAGCGAGGGAAGGCGCCTGGGCACGGTGATCGATCTCCCGCATAACCTCGGTCGCATGCAAGCGCAAGGCCTCCTCCGGGTCGAGCCCCTGGGCGCGGGCGGCCGCCGTCAACTCGAACAGTTTCCGGCCAAGCGATGCGGCATCCAAATCCTTTTCCAGCTCTCGAACGTTACGGCGATCGACCACCCCGTCGGCGGACAGGCGCTTCTTTTCGATCTGCTTCCAGACCGCTTCGGCGAACATCAAGGACGGCAAACGTGGCGGCAACTCCTTGAACACGGACGTGCTGGCCGGAGTCCGCCGATTGAGTTTTTCCAATGCCTTGATCTGTTCCCATTTAACGACGACGTCCGCCGCAGTCCCCAGCTTTGCGTCGGGCCCGAAGACGTGGGGGTGACGACGGATGAGCTTTTCGTTCACCTCACGGGCGACGTCGTCCAAAGTAAACTGTCCCGCCTCCTCGGCCAGTTGCGAGTGGAAAACCACCTGGATGAGAACGTCGCCCAACTCCTCCCGCATGTGAGGGAGGTCGAGTCGATCGATCGTTTCGATCAGCTCGCTGACTTCGTCGATCAGGCATCGAACCAGCGAACCGTGCGTTTGTTCCTGGTCCCAAGGGCACCCGCCGGGTCCTCGCAGGCGGGCCATGGTGTGACGGAGTTCCTCGATTGCGCTCATGAGGGGGGAAGTACGGCAGGGGACGCGGAAAAACCACGAGATAAAAATGCACCGGCGGCCGTCACCGACGCGGTCGCGGTCGCCGCACGCCCGCTGGCCGGGCATCCGAACGCTTGCCAACTCCGTTCTCGTTTTCCGCCAAACGCTGTGTTTTCTGGACGATTCACATGTCCGACAAGCTGACCGAGATCATGGCCTGGAAGCGTCGCGAAATCGCGCAGGGCCTTCGCCCGGTGTCCCTGGACGAGCTTCGTGCCCTCGACACTTCCCTCCCGGCACCGCCTTCCTTCGCGCGCGCCCTGCGTCGCCCGGACGGTCAATTGGCGGTCATCGCGGAAATCAAACGTCGCTCCCCCTCGGCCGGGACTATCGCGGCCGGGATTTCCTCGGTGGAACAGGCGCTGCGCTATCGGGAGGCGGGAGCGAGCGCTCTCTCGATCCTCACCGACGAAAAATTTTTCGGCGGTCGGCTGGAAGACCTTATGTCCGTCACCGCCCGGTTTAAGGCGGACGGCCACGCCCTTCCATGCCTGCGCAAAGACTTTATGGTGCATCCCGTGCAGGTGCTCGAGGCGCGCCAGGCAGGTGCCAGTGCGATCTTGATCATTGTCCGGGCGCTCGCCGACGCGGAAATTGCCACCCTGTTTACCGCCGCCGGAGCTGCGGGTCTCGACGCACTTTTCGAAATCCACAACGAGACGGAACTGACCCGCACGCTGGACCACGGTGCTACGCTCATCGGAGTGAACAATCGAGACTTGTCGGTTTTCACAACGAATCTCGGCTTGAGCGAGAAGCTGATTCCGCTCTTCCCCAAAGACGTGACCGCGATCGGCGAAAGTGGAATCTTTACTGGAGCCGACGCTGCCAGGATGAAAGCTGCCGGAGCGCACGCGGTCCTCTGCGGCGAAGCTTTGATGAAAGCCCCGGATCCGGCTGCGTTGATCGCATCGTTCCGGAAAAACTGATGCCTCTGTCGCCATCCTCCACCCGGTCTCTCCTCGCGCAGCTGGGGCATTTCCCCAAGAGGGCGCTCGGGCAGAATTTTCTCGTCGATGGGAATATTGTGCGCAAATCGCTGGAACTCGCGGACGTGACTCCGGGCGATGCCGTCGTCGAGATCGGCCCCGGCTTGGGAACACTCACGTCTGCCCTCCTGTCCGCGGGTGCCGAGGTGTGGGCCGTCGAACGAGACCCCCGTCTCTTTGGCTACCTCGAAACGACGCTTCGGACGGAGTTCCCCACCACGCTCCACCTGCTCGAGGGAGATGGCGTGAAAATCCCCCTCGCTGGTCTGACGGGAACGCGGGCGCAGGGGCCCTTCAAGGTCGTCGCCAACCTCCCCTACGCCATTTCCACACCGTGGATGGACGCCATTCTGAGTGGCCCGCTCCCCACCCGGCTTGTGCTCATGCTGCAACGCGAAGCGGCCGATCGCTACGGAGCGAAACCGGGCACAAAAAGCTTCGGCGCGATCTCTATTTTTCTACAAGCGGCCTACGAAATCGCACCCGGGCACGCGGTGGCGTCCGCCTGCTTTCACCCGCGTCCGGACGTCGACTCGTTCCTTTTACACCTCGTGCGACGTGCGCAACCGTTCGTTTTCGATCAAACGACCAAAGACCTCATCCGCGTGGTCTTCCAGCAACGACGCAAACAGATCGGATCGCTCCTACGCGGTCGGCTGCCCGAAGACGGAGCGGCCTGGCTTTCGTGTCTGACGGGGTTTGGCCTCGGGCCCCAGGCCCGCCCGGAAGAGATTCCGGTCAAAGCCTGGAAGCAACTCGTGCAACCTGTTGCTTGAATTAAGGTCGCACTTTCGCACACTCGTCCATTTTCACCGATCCAGATGCGTTCCCTAATCCTTCCCTTTTTCGCCCTCGTGCTCGCAACGTCCCCCCTCGCCGCTCAAGGCCTCGCCGGTCGCGTGGAGGGCACCTCATACCTGGCACCGTCAGGTTCTTTTAAGATTGCCATCCCGGTTCTGCCCGAACTCGGCGGCAGAATCGTCGACACTCCGGAAGTGGTCACCTTCGAGGACGATTTCAACTCCCACGCCAGTATCGCCTGCTTCAAGATGGACGCGACGCAGCGGTGGGAGCATGAAACCCGCGGTCGGAAGGATTATCTCATTTGGTTCTTCACCAATTTTGTGCAGACCGATTTCCAAGAGCGGTTTCCCGGCTCACGGATCGAGAGCGCCAAATTCATACCTTCGATCGAAGGGGGTGCCTTGCTAACGTACAACCTCCTTCCAGGGGGCACAATGTTTCGCGGACGCGCCAGCTACATCGAAACCGAGATTCCGCAGGAGGCCAAGCGAGGCAACGTCCTCTTCATGAAAGACGGATTCGTTTACGTCCTCAGTATCGAACTCGCGGAGAAAGCGTTGGAGCGCCTTACCTACAACAAGACGGTCGCCGAGGAGGACGAACTCCTTCGCAAGCGCTTGTTGGAGCTTTTGGGCCGAATGACATTCCTCGGTACGACGACGGCCGCTCGTTGAGGTAGCGTTCTCCTCCGGCGCATGGTTTCCTTTCAGGAGATTCTCACGATCGTCGTCGTGGGTCCGATCGCCGGCTGGCTCGGAGGCATATTGACCAAGGCAAAAGGTTTCGGCTGGGCGGGAACCTGGCGGTCGGGGTGGTGGGTGCCGTGATTGGCGGCGCGCTCTTCCGGATTATCGGGCTCAGCGCCTTCAGTTTGGCGGGACGCGTGATCTGCGCCTTGGTCGGCGCGTTGTTTTTCTTTGGCTGCTGAGGTTTATCCGCAGATAGTCCGGAGCCGGGAGGAAACACCCTTTCCCCTTTACAGTTTGCGGCTTTGCGCTACCCTGATTTCACCATGACCTTTCTCCCGCTGGTTCTTGCTGCCTTCGGTCTTGGCGGCATGGAGGTTCTTTTGATCCTCGCCGTTGTTCTTCTCCTTTTTGGAGCGAAGAAACTTCCTGAATTAGCCAAGGGTCTCGGCAAGTCGATCAAGGAATTCAAGAAGTCCTCCGCCGAGCAGGATGAAGACGACGAACATAAGCCCGTCGCAACGACCACCGTGGAACCCAAAAAAATCGAGCCCGTCCGCACCCACGGTTCAAACTAACGCCGATTGGGGCGTTTTCCGCTTTGCCAGCGCGCCTTTCGGCGCGCTTTTTTGCAGGTGGGGTGCACGTGTCCCCTGCAACGTTCGGCTTTTTGACCATCGGGTGTTCGAAACATCGCTTGACGCTGCCGACGCCGGCCCTTTATTCCTAAACCTTTCATTCATCGCTCGACGCCTTTTGGAAACGCGTTGCGAACCTTTAATCACTTCCGACCATGGCAAATCCGAAACGCAAGCAGTCCAAACGCCGCAGTGCTAACCGCCGCGCGGCCAACGCCTTTAAAGCTCCCGAGCTCGCTCGCGATCCGACCGATGGCTCGGCCTTCCGTCCACATCGTGTGAATCCGAAGAATGGAATGTACCGTGGTCGCCAAATTCTGACCGTCGAAGTCTAAGACCTCGAACAAACCCACGCGTCTTCCTAACTCCTCGCGATGGGTTCTCCTCCCGGACGACCGGCACGGATCGCGGTCGACGCGATGGGGGGCGATTTAGGCCCCTCGGAAGTGGTGCAAGCGTTGAAACTCGCTTTAAACGAGTTTCCAGATCTCTGTCCGATCACCTTAGTCGGCCAGCAACCCGTTCTAGACGAACTGCTTGCGAAAGCGGGTCTCCAGAATCATGCAACGGTGACGGTCCACCACGCGTCCGAGGTGATTACATCTGACGACGAGGTGATGTCGGCGTTCAAACGCAAACGAGACGCTTCGATGCTTCGTGCGATCGAGCTCGTCAAGGAAGGTCACGCGTCTGCGGTTGTAAGTACGGGAAATACCAAGATCCTCGTTGCTGCCGGCACGTTGAAACTCCGAACCCTCACCGGCGTCGAACGTCCTGCACTGGCACCCGTCATCCCTCGGGAGGGCGGCCATTTCATTCTGATCGATGCAGGGGCCAACCCCGACTGTCGGTCCGCCCACTTGGTACATAACGCCATTCTCGGAAGCCACTACTGCACGCTCGAGCTTGGCGTGGCTAAACCCCGAGTCGGCTTGCTTACGATCGGCACTGAAGAGGGAAAGGGCAACAGCTTGATCAACGAAACCCACGAAGCGCTCAAACGGGTGGGAAATCTCGTGAATTATGTCGGCCCGATCGAAGGTTTTCAGGTTTTTCTGAACCACGTCGATGTCGTTGTCTGCGATGGATTTACCGGCAACATCTGTCTGAAGAGCTGGGAATCGCTTTCAAAATTTTTCCGGCAGGAGTTAAAGTCTCAGCTCACGGCAGGACCCTTTCGAAAAATGGGTGCTTGGCTGGCGAGGGGTGCGTTTACAGGCTTAAAGCATCGCATTCAGCCGGAGCGTTACGGCGGAGCTCCTTTGCTCGGCTTACGGGGAGCTATTCTGAAGGCTCATGGATCTGCCAATCGGTATGCGCTAATGAACACGCTGCATGACGCCAGTGAGTTTATTCGCGTCGATTTTAACAACCGCATCGAGGCCGACATCGCCCGCGCCAACGAAGCGGTTCAAGCGGCGTCGGTCGTGGCCTGATTACGGCCAACCCCCGCTCCGCGCTCTCGCCCGCATGGCCACCTTGCCCATCGCCTTTCTCGGCACCGGCGCCTACGCTCCGTCCCGGATCCTCGGAAATAACGAACTCTCCCAGTCTGTCGATACTTCCGACGAGTGGATCTTCACTCGGACGGGGATCCGAGAACGTCGCATTGCTGGCTCCACGGAAACGACCGCCGAGATGGCGACGGCGGCCGGACGTGCAGCACTAGCGGACGCCGGAATTTCTGCCGATCGGATCGATCTGGTGATTTTGGCCACCGTGACACCCGACCTGCCGATGCCGGCCACGGCGTGCTTGGTCCAGCAACGGTTGGGAATTTCGGAGCGGGCGGCCTGCTTTGACCTGAATGCGGCCTGCACCGGCTTTCTGTACGCACTCGACACGGCGTGGGCGATGCTCACCTCGGGTCGTTTTCGCTATGCCCTAGTCATCGGTGCCGAGAAATTGTCGACGATTCTCGACTGGAAGGACCGCTCGACGTGCGTGCTTTTCGGCGATGCCGCCGGTGCAGCGGTCCTCGGTCCGGCCAAGACCGCGGGGTCTGAAATTATCGGCAGTCGTCTCGGCAGCCTTCCCCTCCCCGCCGATTTGCTTTGGGTACCGGGAGGCGGAAACTCGCCCGCGCAACCAACCGACCCGCGCGTCATTCGGATGAAAGGGAAGGAAGTCTTTAAAGTCGCCGTTCGCGCAATGGAAGAGGTCGCCCGGGAAATCTTGGAACAACATCGAATTCCCGCCGATCACATTGCGTGCGTGATCCCCCACCAAGCCAATTTGCGCATCATTGAAGCCATCGCGCGCTATCTCAAGTTGCCGATGGATCGCTTTTACGTAAATGTGGATCGTTATGGCAACACCTCCGCCGCCTCGATTCCACTGGCTCTCCACGAGGCGCGAAGTGCCGGACGGATCCGTCAGGGTGACCTTATCCTGCTCGTCGCATTTGGGGCGGGCTTGACCTACGGTGGGGCGCTGGTTCGCTGGTAATCTTTTTCTCATGTCGACCTTGTTCGTTCGCGCCGCTGGTGCGCTCCGTCTATTCCTTTTCGTCGGTTTCCTGGCGAGCGCTGCCCGGGCCGATCTCGTCTGGTCTTCCGGCCGAGGTTGGCGAGTGGAGGGCGGAGTCCTTTCCGGCCTCGTCGGCGAAGACGGGCGCAAAGCGATTGACCTCATGAACACGGCCCGTGCAGCCGAGGAAGCTCAGAATTACGGCAAAGCCGCAAAATCGTACGAGCGCGTGGGCAAGCGGTTCGGCAACTCCGTCTACGCACCGGAAGCTTATTACCGCGCCGCGCGGATGCGGCTTCAGCGCAAACAGTATTTCAAGGCGCATGCCGACTTCCAACAGGTCGTCGGACGCTACCCTAATTACTCACGTTTCAACGAGATCGTCGGTGAGCAGTACCGGATCGCCAGTGCGATGCTGGACGGTGCCCGGAACCGGATCTGGGGCATTATCCCCGGTTTCACCAACCGCGAAAAGGCCATCGAGTTTTTCGAGATCCTCCTCCTGACCGCTCCTTACAGCGACTACGCGCCCCTTTCGCTAATGAACATCGCACGCGCGCATCAGAAGCTCGGGAATGACGAGGAAGCGATCGACGCGCTCGATCGGATGATTAACACCTATTCTCAGAGTTTGCTCACGCCGGACGCTTATTTGAAGTTGGCGCAAACCCACTCTTCCCTGGTGGAAGGCCCTTTTTACGACCAAGCCTCCACGCGCGAAGCCGTCACCTACTTTGAGGACTTCATGATCCTCTATCCGAGCGACGGCGGCGTCGGAACCGCAGAAAAGGGACTGAACGACATGAAAAAAACCCTGGCGGAGAGCAAAATGAAGATGGCGGATTTCTATTTCTACAAGCGGGATAACTACACCGCCGCCCGCGTTTTTTACAACGAAGCGATCACGGTTTATCCCGACTCGACCGTTGCGACGAAAGCGCGCGAGCAACTCGTGAAGGTCGATGCTGCGGCGGAAAAAGCTGGCGCCGCCGGCAAAAAGCCTAAGAAGAAATTCCTTTTCTTCTGATCGAGGGCGGTCTCGAACGGCTCTCTCCAGTGCACTTTAAGTGGGCCCTCCCTTTCTTGGCCTGCATCGCGCTGACCGTCGCCGGGTGCTCGCACTATAGTCTGGGCACCGGCAAAGCCCTTGAATTCCACACGCTCTTCATCGAGCCCATCGGCAACGCGACTATGCTGCCGCAGGCGGTCGCGACAGTCAGCACCGAACTGCGTGAAGCGTTTTTACGCGACGGCCGGGTCGTCGTGGTAAACACCGCAGCGGAAGCGGATGCTATTCTTGCGTTGAATCTCTCGCGCTACAGCCGGGACGTCGCCACCGTTCTCGCCAACGATACCGGGCTGGCCCGTAAATTCGATCTCACGCTAACGGCAACAGCTACCCTCAGGGATCGGCGTTCCGACAAGATCTGGTTCCGCGATCGCCCGCTGACGGTCAAGCGACAAATTTTCACCGATAATCCACAGGCGAAAGGCGAATTCGGCAATCAGCTCCAAGCCGAATACACCACCCTCCCACTCCTCGCGGAGTCACTCTCGAAGTCGGCGGTTCACGCGGTTCTGGACGTTTGGTAGGTCGTCGGCGTCCCTAGGGAGGGTGGACGGTTGAGGCGGTAACGTCATGCCCTCGCAACCTCCCGAGCGGCAAAACGGACTCGAAATAATCGCCCAAAGACGATGGACAACCCCCCAGCACCCGCCTGAAAATTCGGCTGGCCTCGCGAAGCGGATCGCCGACATTGATCGGAGTGTTGCCGCACTCGTCCATTCTCGCCCCTTCGCTCCTTGCGGGCGATCACGCCAATCTGGCGGCCAGCGTGCGTCACGTCGCCGCCCTCGGCCTGACTTGGCTGCACATCGACATCATGGACGGGCACTTTGTACCGAATCTCACCTTCGGTCCGCAGACAGTTGCCGCCCTGCGACCCGGAAGCACGCTGTTCTTCGATACTCATCTCATGCTCGATGAACCCCAACGCTACATCGAGGCGTTCGCCAAAGCGGGAGCCGATTCGATCAGCATCCACATCGAACCGAACTACGACCACGGTGCGACCCTGTCGCGAATTCGTGACCTAGGATGCAAACGGGGACTGGTTCTGAATCCGGATACACCTGCGTCCGCCGTCCAGCCCTACCTTGCGAATGTCGAGCTAATCTTGGTCATGACCGTTCAACCCGGGTTTGGCGGTCAGGCGTTCCGCCCTTCCATGCTCGAAAAACTGCGGCTGCTGTCTCGGTGGCGTGCGGAGCATGGGCTCGATTTCCGCCTCGAGGTGGATGGCGGCATCGACCTTGGGAACGGAGCCGGATGCCGCGCCGCCGGGGCTGATACGTTCGTCGCGGGAACGTCCTTCTTCGCGTCGGGCAATCCCGCCGAGTACGCGCGCACGGTCGCTGCGTGGTGAATGCGGCCTGTGTCAAAGCGGACCTCCACATGAACTTCTTGCAGATTTTGGAGGGGCTGAGCTACGGCGTCACCATCGTCGCCCTACCGTTTGCAATTTGGGTCTTCATCAAGGAACAGCGCAAGGAACGCGCCAATGACGACGAGGAAGTCTATCTTCAGCTGGCCGACGATTACGAAGCGTTCTTAAAGCTCATCCTCGAGCATGCGGACTTGCGGTTGCTGGCACCGATCGAAGACCGGCCAAAGCTGAACCCGGAACAGCTGGAGCGCCGAGACGTACTTTTCGAAATCCTCGTGGCCCTCTTCGAACGTGCCTACATCTTGGTGTACGAGGACGTTATGACCAAACAAGCGGCACGTCTCTGGCAAACGTGGGAGGACTACATACGCTCCTGGTGCCGTCGGAGCGATTTTCGCGAACAGATGACGGCGCTTCTCGAAGGCGAAGACCCCGACTTTCAGACCTACATCTGCCGCATTGCGCAGGAAGAATCCGAACGCCTTAAACGCTGAGTCGTCGCCTCCCTTTCCGAGCCCTCGCACCGGCAACTACGGCGTTTGCGCGCGGGCGAATGTCGCAGCCTCGCGGTATTGTCGGCGAAAGCCCTGGCCCAACTCGTTCGCGAGTGCGATTTCGTCGACCTTATTCTTCGAGTTCAACGCCTGCTTCACTCGTCCCGAGGTTTCCTCATAACCGATTGCGGAGAGATTCTGCAAAATTGCCATGGCCTCCGGTCGAGCCGAGGTGGGTGCCGCGAGAATCGCCTTCCACGCGTCCGTCAATTCGAGGTGCGTATCCAAACACATTACCCGAATGACGAACGACATTTCCCGAAATAAAGAACCGGTCCAGGAGGGGTGATAAATCAGTTGGTCCTTCGAATCGAAGGGCGCGTCCGTGGGGTCGCTTCGCAGGTCCCTCCACGAGGCCTCCGTATAAAAATCCCGGCGCACGGGGAGACGCCGAAGGGCAAAACGGTCGGGGCCGCCGGACGTTCCAGGACGAAAATTCCACAGTTTCTGTCCCTCCATCGAGAGAGAAAAATCGATGAATGCCTCTGCGGCCGCCCGGTTCGGCGCACCCCGCAGAAGCGCGATCGGATCCACCGAGCTGACCGTTCCGCCGACCGGCGATATATAACCCACGCGGTCGCTCCGGGCGCGCCGCCGCACGGCCTCCTCCTGCTGGCGTCCGTAAAAATCGATGCACATGCCGACCGCACAGTTCCCCGTGGCCACATCGATCGGAGGCTTTTGGGAGGTGTCGGTAAAATAGCGTGCGTTCGCCCCGATGAGTTGCAGCAGCTTGAGCCCTTCCAGCCATCCTTCGCTCACCGCTCGGTTCTCCAGGGCTTTTGCGTCGCCGCCCGGTCCCACCGACGCCTGCAGCGAAACCAAGGTCCGCTGCATCTGCTGCTGGATCACATTCTCGAATGCCTTGGCGATGGAGCCGCTCTTCGTGGGATCGGCCAAAGCCACTTCGGCCAGCAACCGGGGATCCTTCAAATCTTCCCACGAGGTGGGTTCGCCAGGGAAGCCCAGCCGCTTGAGCGAGTCGCGATTAAAGACGATCCCGTACGCGCTCAGAACGGTACCCACCCAGCGCCCCTCCGGATCCCAATAGTCCTCGCCCGCAAACCGCTGGGGAATGATGGCTTCGCCGAACCATTCCGGGTGTCGCTCGATCACACCGCTATCGACGAGACGACCGGCCTGGGCCTGACGGATAAAGTCATAGGTGCCACCGCCAAAAAAAAGATCGATCCGGCAGCCGACGTTGGACTTCAAAAACGTCTCCCTCGCCTCCTGGACCAGCGGCGATGCGTCCTGGGGCAATCTTGGATTCGCAAAGCCGACCTGCACGTCGTTGCTCCACGGCTTGCCCAATCGATTCGTCCAGTGATTTTGAAACGACGCCGTATATTCTCCCTCGAGAAAACGAGCGATCTCGCTCGTGCCGCCGATCACGCGCCAATCCACGAAAATCGTTTTTCCGGTCCGCGCGCGATACCACTTTCGGAACGCCTGTGCGAATTCGTGACGGATCGCCTCGTTGTGCGGGGTGATGATGACCAGCGCTTCGTCGGCCCGCTCGCTCGACGCCTTCTTCGGCCGTAGCAAAAACGGCAGTGCGACTGTCGCCACCAACGCAAAGACGATCAGGCCGTGTTTCAACATGACGTGCAACCGTCCGCTCAAGCGAGCAACACCACCACGTCCTGCGGATCCACGCTGGCGTGCAATTCGCCCCGAGAGGCTTGCCCGAGGTGTCGGGGGTTGAGCTCGTAGATTTTAAGGCGATTTCCCCCCGAGACAAAATCGTATTGGGCCACTTCACCGAGGTAAACGGATTCGCCGATACGTCCGCGTACGCTATTCTGAGCCAGCGGGCGCTCCCCGAGCGACCAGCACTCGGGGCGAACCGAAACGGTCACCGCTGTTCCGACCGCTGGAATGACGGTCGGGTCGCCCAGCACTCCCTCGAATTTCCCGAAGGCCGTTTCGATCGTCGCTCTCTCTCCTTGCACGCTCAGGACCTTGCCCGGGAAAAAATCGGTCTCGCCGATAAAGTGAGCGACGGTTTTGCGTTTGGGTCGACGATAGACCTCGCGCGGCGTACCGACCTGAAGAATGTGCCCGCTTTCGAGAATCGCCATCCGATCGGAAATCGAAAGCGCCTCCTTCTGGTCATGGGTGACATACACCGTGGTCAGCTTGAATTCTTTGCATACCCGCCGGATCTCGGTGCGCATCTCCAAACGAAGCTTCGCGTCGAGATTGGACAAGGGCTCGTCCAGGAGAAGACAGCGCGGGCGAATCACCAAGGCGCGCGCCAACGCGATCCGTTGCTGCTGACCGCCCGAAAGCTGGTTCGGCTTCCGCTCGGCGTAAGTGCTCATGCGCACCGATTCCAACGCCTCGCCTACTTTTCTCCGAATCACCTCTTTGGAGATCTTTCGTTCTTGCAGGCCAAAGGCAACATTCTCCGCCACCGACATGTGAGGCCAGAGGGCATAGCTCTGGAACATCATGCCTGTGTTTCGCTTATGGGGCTCAAGACGGGTGACGTCTTCGTCGCCAAAAAAGATCTTCCCTTCCTCTGGGATGTAAAAGCCCGCCATGCTGCGCAGCAAGGTGGTCTTCCCACATCCGCTGGGGCCCAGTAGGAAAAACAGTTCGCCCGGTTCGATCGTCAGATCGAGCCCGTTCAGAGCAACCACTGATCCGAACCTCTTGGTAAGTTTTTCGATGCGAATCGCAATCATGCCGCGCTCATCGGCGCGTCAAAAACAAGGTTTGGCAGGCGCAGTGAGTCAAAAGAAATATCCCTCGCTCGATCCCAAGCGAACCTTGCACCTAGGCCGGGACGTGGCTTCTTGGATGACCGCCCTCACCTATGTCCGCCGCCGCGTCCTCTCCGTCCAACCACGCCGACCTCGAAACGATCCTGGTTTCCGAGCAATCCATCCGTCGACGCCTGAAGAAGCTCGGGGCCGAAATCAAAACGGTCTACGGCGACGAAGAGATCACGATCGTCGCGATCATCAATGGCGCCATCCTCTTCACCGCGGATCTGCTTCGCGAGATCCCCAATCCCATCCGCCTGGATTGCATCCGGGTCTCAAGCTACCGCAACGACACCAAATCGCACGACAAGCCTCAGCTTGTCCACAGCCTTACCTTGGACGTCGCCAACCGCCATGTGCTCTTGATCGACGACATTCTCGACACCGGGAAAACCCTCTCGATGGTCGTCGGCCTGATCCGCAAACTTTCGCCCGCGAGCGTGAAAGTGTGTGTATTGCTCGACAAGAAAGGTCGGCGCGAGGTGCCGTTCGAGGCGGACTTTGTCGGCTTTGAAATTCCCGACAAATTTGTCGTGGGGTACGGTCTGGATTTCGCGGAGCGCTACCGCAACCTCCCATGTATTGGCGTCCTCAAGCCTCAGCTGCAAAACCCGCCCGAATGGGCGTAGGTTCCGACCGCGCTCGCTCAGCGACCCCGGCCGCCGGGACGTTTTTTTGAGGAATAGCTGCCGGTTTTCGGCGTCGATCGACCGACCAACCCGGCCTTCTTCCGATAGTCGCCGCTTTTAAGTGCATTGATCTGATCCCGCAGGAGCGCCGCCCGTTCGAACTCCAGGCGCTCCGATGCCGCGGTCATATCGATCTCCAACTCGGCAATGACCGCCGCAACGTCCTCGAGCCCGTGCTCCGCGGCCGCTCGATCGTCTTCCTGCTCTCGCCCGCTTCCGTCGTAAACATGAAGGCTCGCCTGCGCGGAACGCTTCACGCTGCGCGGGGTAATTCCGTTCTCCGCATTATAGATCATCTGCTTTTCTCGACGCCGACTCGTCACCTCGATCGTTCGATCGATGGAAGCGGTTCGTTTATCCGCGTAAAAAATCACGCGTCCCCGTTCGTGACGCGCAGCCCGACCCGACGTCTGAATCAAAGACGTTTCGCTGCGAAGAAAGCCCTCCTTGTCCGCATCCAGAATCGCCACCAGCGCGACTTCGGGGAGATCGAGTCCCTCTCGCAGCAGATTGATGCCCACGAGGACGTCGAAATTGCCCAACCGCAGGTTGCGTAGAATCTCCACACGCTCGATCGCATCGATGTCGCTGTGGAGATACTCCACCTTCACCTTCGCTTCACGGAGATAGCTGGTCAGATCCTCCGAGAGGCGCTTGGTCAAGGTAGTCACCAGAACGCGTTCGCCCACCGCCACCGCGCGGCGGATCTCGGCGATCAAATCCTCCACCTGGCCCTTGGTCGGACGAATCGCGATTACAGGATCGAGCAATCCCGTGGGACGGATGACCTGCTCCGCCACGACCGACGACACCTCGATTTCATAGGGCGCCGGCGTGGCGGAGACGAAAAGCGTCTGACCCGTGATCGATTTGAATTCCTCGAAACTCTGCGGCCGGTTTTCCATGGCCGACGGGAGGCGAAACCCGAAGTCGACGAGCACTTGCTTGCGTGCCTTGTCGCCGTTGTACATCCCGCCGATCTGCGGAACGGTGGCGTGGCTCTCGTCGATCATGAGGAGGAAATCCTTCGGGAAAAAATCGACGAGGCAGAAAGGACGGGAGCCCGGCCGACGCCCGGCCATATGCATCGAGTAGTTTTCGATCCCGTTGCAGAACCCCATTTCCTGAAGCATCTCCAAGTCGTAGTTGGTCCGCATGCGAATGCGCTGGGCTTCCAGATAGAGCGCCTTCCCCTCGAAATAGGCGACGCGCTCGTCCAACTCGCGTTTGATGGCCTCGATCGCCCCGCCCAGTTTCCCCTTGGTGGTCACATATTGATTCGCCGGATACAGGTCGAATTGCTCGAGGGTGCGCAGGACTTCGCCGGTCAAGGGATCGAACTCGCCGATCGCCTCGACGTCGTCCCCCCACAATTCCACCCGGATCGCCTGCTCGCTGTAGGCAGGCATGATGTCGATGACGTCGCCGCGCACCCGGAACCGTCCGCGCTTTAACTCGTAGTCGTTGCGCTCGTAAAGATTGTCGACGAGTCGCTCCAGGAGTTTGCCGCGTCCGATCGTCGTGCCTCGTCGCAGATCGATCCGCAGGTCGTGAAAATCTTCGGGCGAACCCAGGCCATAGATGCACGAGACGCTCGCAATCACGATCACGTCGCGCCGCGAAACCAGCGAACTGGTCGTCGCAATGCGCAAACGCTCGATCTCTTCGTTGATCGAGGAGTCTTTTTCGATGTAGGTGTCCGAAGAGGCGACATACGCCTCCGGCTGGTAGTAGTCGTAATAGCTCACGAAATACTCGACCGCACTTTCCGGGAAGAAATTCTTGAATTCCGAGTAGAGTTGGGCCGCCAAGGTCTTGTTATGCGAAATGATCAGTGTGGGCCGATCGCACTGGGCGATGACATTCGCCATCGTATAGGTCTTTCCCGATCCGGTCACTCCCAGCAGCGTCTGATAGCGATTTCCCGCGCGGATCGAGTCGACCAAGGAGACGATCGCCTGCGGTTGGTCGCCCGTGGGCGAGTACTCGGCGTGAAGCTTGAAAGACATGAGGACGAAAGGCTCAACCGTCGACCAAGGCGCGCAAATCCGCAACCGAGAGTTCGTCGAGACGATGCACCACCCGGTCGACTTTTCCCCGAAGAACACTGGCGGGATGGGTGGTCGCTACACCGACCACTTTCATTCCACCGGCGCGAGCGGCTTCGATTCCCGCAAAGGCATCCTCGAAGACGATGCAGGCCGAAGGATTGCATCCGACTTTCGCGGCTGCCTTGAGAAAGACATCCGGGTGAGGTTTTCCGTGCGTGACGTCCTCCGCGGTGACTTTGCCGTCGAAAAAGCCTTCCAGTCCCAACACGTCTAAGATCGTTTCGATATTTTCGCGATGGGTGGAAGAGCCAATGCAGGTTGGAATCCCCGCGTCGCGCAAACGCTGCAGGAAGGCATGGACTCCCGGCAACGTGTGGAGGCCCTCCTCGACGACGATTCGGCGGTAGAGCGTCTCCTTCCGCAGCGAAAGCCGATGAATTTCGTCCTCGGCATGGGACCATTGCAGCAAGTTGGGAATGATCCACTCGTTCTTCTTGCCGAAACCCTGGACGAAATGATCGGTGGGCAGGCCCAGGCGCTCTTCCGCCGCCAGGCGCTCCCAGCTAGCCTCGTGTTGACGGGAGGAGTCGATAATGACCCCATCCCAATCGAAAAGAATGCCGAGATTCGGTGGTGCGCCCATGGTAAAAGAGGGATCAAACCAACGTTCCGAGCGCGGGCGGTCAACTCCGCTGCGTTGGCGGCTCACCGCCGGACAAATCCGCCAACACTGCGCATCGACTGAAAATGAACGGGTTAGGGCGCGCGCCGTCCGATCCGCCCAAATGATTCTGCTTTCCTCACGCCTTCGGGTGGTCTTCACTTCAAGGCGCTCCCTGCGCTTTTTGCAGGGCCCGCGTTCCTTTCCTCATGAGCACAACCACGATTACTGCAATTACTGCCCGCGAAATCATCGATTCGCGCGGCAATCCCACGGTCGAAGTCGACGTTCGCCTCGCCTCCGGTGCGCTCGGCCGCGCCGCAGTTCCTTCCGGTGCCTCCACCGGCGAACACGAGGCCCATGAATTGCGCGACTCCTCCGCGCCCCTGAAGTCCCTGCCGAAAGGCATCGACGGCAAAAAGCGCTACCTTGGCAAGGGTGTCCTGGCTGCCGTGCATAACGTTAAAAGCGCCATCGCCCCCGCCTTGGTCGGCTTCGATGCCCTCGATCAGGCCGGAATCGACCGCACGATGATCGCCCTCGACGGCACGAGCACGAAATCGAAGCTGGGCGCCAACGCCATCCTCGGCGTCTCGCTTGCCGCCGCCCACGCCGCGGCCGCCGCGCTCGATCAACCGCTCTACAAATACCTCGGCGGACCCAACGCCAAGGTTCTGCCCGTTCCCATGATGAATATCATGAACGGCGGCGCTCACTCCGACGCCCCGATCGATTTCCAAGAGTTCATGATCATGCCGATCGGTGCGCCCTCGTTTCGCGAAGGTCTCCGGATGGGTTGCGAAGTCTTTCACGCCCTGAAGAAGGTCTTGAAAGAGCGCGGCCTCTCCACCGCGGTGGGCGACGAAGGCGGTTTCGCTCCCAAGCTGGAATCTGCGGAAGCGGCGCTCGACGCCATTGCCCTCGCGGTCAAAAACGCCGGCTACAAGTTGGGGAAGGATATCTCCCTCGCCCTCGACGTCGCCGCCTCCGAATTCTACGTCGCCGACAAGAAACAATACGTCTTCAAAAAATCGTCGGGTCGCATCCTTTCCGGCGACGAGATCGTGGAGTTCTACCGCCAGCTCACCGCGAAGTACCCGATTGTTTCGATCGAGGACGGTTGCGCCGAGAACGATTGGGTCACCTGGAAGAAACTCACCGACGCCATCGGCGATCGCGTACAACTCGTGGGTGACGATCTCTTTGTGACCAACACCGCCTTCCTCAAGAAGGGCATCGATACCGGTACCGCCAATTCGATTCTCGTGAAGGTGAATCAGATCGGCACCCTCACGGAAACCTTCGACGCGGTCGAAATGGCAAAAGAGGCCAGTTACACGGCCATCATCTCTCACCGTTCGGGCGAAACCGAAGACGTCACGATCGCCGATATCGCCGTCGCCACCAACGCCGGTCAGATTAAAACCGGCTCGCTCTGCCGCACGGACCGCGTCGCGAAATACAACCAGCTGCTCCGCATCGAAGAAGAGCTCGGCGCTTCCGCGATCTACGGCGGCAAACTCTAACGCTTTCCGCCTTCGACCAAGCCGGACGCCTGCGCGTGCGGCTTTTCTTGACCCAACCCGCCTCTCACTCGTCCGGATCGGCGAGGACCTCTTTGATCTGGCGAACGATCTCCGCTTTCAGCGTGTCCTTGCGGATAAAGCCGTCGGCACCCGCGTTGACGGTCGCCATCACGGTCGCCGAGGACGCCTCGCACGTCAGCACGATCGTGTAAACGTCCGTATCGACCGAGCGGATGCGTTTGAGAAATTCGAGCCCGGAGTCTCCCCCCGGGAGGTGCAGGTCGATGACGATCAATCCCGGTCCATGCTCCTCGTATAACTTGAAGGCATGTTCGGCGTCCGCCGCAGCCAGGCACGTCTCGATTCCGATTTCCCTCATCATGAGGGCAACGAACGTGCGAACGTGAGCTTCGTCATCGACGACCAGGGCAAGTTGCGGAATAGCCACGGGATAACTGGCTAGATACCGGCATTCCGGGCGCAAGCCTCTTCTCGAAGGCGCCTGCCTCATAAGACGGGCTCGATGCGCAAGTTCCTGGCGTGAAAAGCCAGCGCGTCGCGGATGTGGAGGTCCCAATAGTCCCACGTGTGGGCACCCGGGTACTCGAGATATTCGTGCGCAACGCCCGCCGCGTCGAGGTCAGCGTGCAGTCGCCGGTTATCCTGCAGAAGAAAGTCCTCCGTTCCGCAATCGATCTGGATGGCGGGAATCGAGTCTGCGTCGACCGCCTTCTTCGCGAGAGCGGGAATGTCGTGCGACGTCCCCCGTGGCGACTCGCCGAAGATCCGGCGCATTTCCGCCACAAAATCGGAAGACCAGCCTCGGGCGCGCGCTGCCTCTTCATATCCTTTGACTCCACAATGACCGCCCCAACCCACCGCCCCGGAATGGCTGTTGATCGAACAAAATCGATCCGCGTACCCCAAGCCCACCCGCAACGCGCCATATCCGCCCATGGAAAGGCCTCCGATCGCTCGAGCCGAACGCGCGGATCGGGCGTGAAAATGACGCTCGATCGCCCGCGGCAGCTCTTCGCCAAAATGGCGGGCATACGCAGGCCCTTCCTCATGGTCGGTGTAAAAGCCCCGGTAACCGTCGGGCATGACCGCAATCAGAGGCAGTCCCGCGAGGTAGACTTCGATCCGACTCCGCCGCAGCCACATGCTGGCGTCGTCAGAAAGCCCGTGCAGCAAATAGAAAACCGGGAAAGGGCCTTCCCCGCGATCCGGGAGGAGAATTTCCGCCGACGTCTGTTTCCCCAAGAGTTCGCTTCGCCAGCGAAAGGTGGTCCAGGCCATGGGTGGGCGGCGGGGCGACGGAAGGATGCCTCGAAACCGGGGCTCAGTCTACGCGGACGATGTATCCACGCAGGTACTCGCTCTCGGCCATGGTCACAAGCACCGGATGGTCGGGCGGTTGATGGCAGAACTCCACCACCCGCACTTTGCGTTTAGCGTCGGTCGCCGCCTCGGCCAGGACTCCGCGGAGTTCGGCATCCTGCATGTGATGCGAACAACTGTAGGTGGCGAGAATCCCACCGGGGACGAGCCGTTGCATCGCGCGGAGGTTGATTTCCTTGTAGCCGCGGAGGGCCCCCTCGAGCGCGCTCTTCGACTTCGCAAACGGTGGCGGATCCAAGATCGCCACGTCCCATTTCGCTTCCGCCTCGCGGGCCGGATCGTTGAACCAGTCGAACACATTCACGACCGAAAACGACATCCGCAGGTGGCCGCGTTCGGCGTTGCGCGTGGCCGCCTTGATCGCATCTGCGGCGCTGTCCAATCCGAGCACTTCCGATGCGCCCGCGCGAGCCGCATGCAGGCCGAAGGCACCTTGGTTGCAAAAGGCGTCGAGCACCCTCTTGCCGGCACAAAATCGCGCGACCGCGGCGTGCTGGACCCGCTGATCGAGATAGAATCCGGTTTTCTGCCCCTGCTGCAAATCGAGCCAATACTCGAAACCGTCGATCCTGACCCAGCGCGGTGCCCACGTCCGCCCCGAACGCGTGCTCACCGAAAGGGGTAAGCCCTCGAGTCGACGAATCGATGCGTCGTTGCGGTAAATGATTTCGGTTGGCGCGAGCAGCTCCTGCAGAAGGTCGCCGATCGCGGCCGAGCGTTTCTCTAAGGCCAGCGTCTGAATCTGGACCACCAGAGTGCTCCCAAACTGATCCACGACCAATCCCGGGAGATCGTCCGACTCGGACCACACCAAGCGACGATGAGTTTCCTCCGTTGCCGACACCGGACCGGCACGGCGAAGAATCGCCTGCTGGAGCAGCCCTCGTAGCGTGGAAGCGTCCAGAACCACTCGCTCGCGGCTCAATCGGCGCCAGACGATCTGCGAGCGAGAGTTATAGATACCGCTCCCCAAAAACCGCCCCGTCCGATCCCGACATTCCACGACTTCTCCGTCGAAGGTGGCGGGGAGGAGCGCCTCCACCTCGTTCGCAAACACCCAAGGATGGCCCGTGAGAACACGGGAGCGGATGTTGGCCTTAAGCTTGAGCGCCGAAGCGGTGGACGACATGCCGCCAGCTCATCCGGCGAACTCCAACGGGAGAAGCTCAAAACAAAACTTCCGCAACGACTCCCTCCGTCAGATAGGGAAATACCTCGAAACGAACGAGATCCAGGAGCGGTCGTTCTTGGCTCGAACTTAGCGACGCTTTTCTCGCGATGAAGAACGGCGCGATCGCGCGCAATGGCCCGCCGACGCGTTCATGGCCGCCAGCGCCGGCAAACGGCGGCTCCATTTCGTTCCTTCCGCGGGCTTCGTCGTCGTCCGCGGCGGACGGGCGCACCGCCCGTTCTCATATCGCTTTCAGCTCAGAGCGGTGCGTTAATCGTCGAGTCGTTCCAACGGCGTTACCGAATCGACTCTTAACGACGCAATCGACGGCGTTCGCTCCTCCATACCCTTTTTGCCCGGCCCCAGCCGATCTTGCCCCGCTACCCTACGCGCACCCTTGCCATGAATCTCCGCCGCCTCTCCGTTTTATTCGCCGCAACGGTCCGTTTGCCCTCGGTTCTTGGGAGGGCCACGCTTCGTCGTGGCCGGGATTGTGCGCGATCGCGCGCTGCCAGCTTCGTTCGGACTTGCACGCTCACACCTGTGTGCCTCGCACGCTTTTCGTTCGACCTCGGCAAATACCGGCCACGAGGGACCGTGGCCCTCCAAGGGATTCGTCACGACCGAGGGAGACGAAGCTTTCCTCGGCCTCGGAAATGGTTTGTGGAACGAATTTTTGAGCGAAAATGACCCGCCAATCTCCAGCCCATGAAAAAACTCAAAGTCGTCGGAATCGATTTCGACCATATGCACATGGGCGATCTGCTGCGGAAGTGTCATGAGCATCCTGACGTCGAGATTGTCGGAGTTTGCGATGAGTATCCGGAGCGCATGGCGGCGGCGGCGAAAGCGTTCGGGCTCGGTTCCGATCGTGTCTTCACTGATGTCGACCGTTGCCTGGAAACGACCCGGCCCGATTTTGTCGTACTTTGTCCGGCGACGGCGCGCCATGCCGACTACGTCGAGCGGGTCGCTCCGTTTCGCGTGCACATGCTGGTCGAAAAACCTTTCGCTTCGACCCTTCGCGACGCGGATCGCATGATCGCGGCGGCAAAAAAGGCCCGGCGGCTCCTCGCGATCGACTGGCCCCTGCGCTGGTATCCCGCCCACGTGACCGCCCACCGTCTCCTTCGGGAAGGGAAGATCGGGACATTGGAAGAAATTCACTTCTACGACGGCAACCGCGGACCGCTCCACCATCTGGCCGATAAAATCGAGACCACGCCAACGCCCGCCCTGAAGCGAAAAAGCTGGTTCTACCGCGAGGCCCAGGGCGGCGGCTCGCTTTTGGACTATCTCGGTTACGGCACCACCCTCGGGACCTGGTTTCAGAACGGAAAGAAACCGCTCGAGGTGACCACGGTGGTCGATCGAAAACGCGGGTTCGAGGTGGACGAACAAAGTATCACCATCGCGCGCTACGCCCGCGGCCTCTCGAAATTCGAAACGCGCTGGGGCACGTTTACCGATCCCTGGACGCACCAGCCCCAGCCGAAGTGCGGGTTCGTTCTCAAGGGAGAGAACGGCACCATCGGCTCCTTTGACTTCGAGCCGACGGTGCGCCTGCAAACCCGGCGGAAACCGGGGGGAGAAGACATTCCGGTGGACACCTTGCAAGCACCCTTCGCGGATCCCGTCCAATACTTCGTCGACTGCATCCGTCGGGGAATCGCCCTGGAAGGACCGCTCTCGCCCAAAATCTCGCGGATCGGTCAGCAGATCGTCGACACCGCCGTCCTGAGCGCACGTATCCGAAAGACCGTTACTCTCCTGGATTGAGTCCATGAGTTCCGCGCCCTCGAACCCCGGCTATGGATTGAGCGCACGCGACGCCGGCTCCGCCCTGGTCGCACCTGCCTTGCCTTACCTTCCGCCGCTGTCCCGGCGCTATCGCCCCAAGATCGCGCTGATCGGCTGCGGCGGAATATCCGAATATCATCTGCGGGCGTATCGCTCCATGGGGCTGGACGTCGTCGCTCTCTGCGATCGCGATCCCGCGAAAGCCGAAAAGCGCCGCAGAGAGTTTTACCCCGACGCGGAGGTTTTTCGCGACGCCAGCGAGATCTTCAAACGCTACGAAATCGAAGTCGTCGACCTCGCCTTGCATCCCGGCGAACGACTGGATGCGATCGAAGCGGCTCTGAATGCGGGAAAACATGTGCTCAGTCAGAAACCGTTCGTCCTCGATCTGGCCGACGGCCATCGCCTGGCGGCGCTTGCAGAGTCCAAAAAGCTCAAACTCGCCGTCAACCAAAACGGCCGCTGGGCCCCGCACTTCGGTTATCTCGCGGCGGCCGTCGCTGCCGGAACGATCGGCGAGGTCGCCAGCTTGGATTTCACGCTCCAGTGGGACCACACATGGACGTCAGGCACTCCGTTCGAGAACATTCACCACCTTGTCCTCCTGGACTTCGGTATTCACTGGTTCGACCTTGCCGCGCACCTTATGCGCGGGCGGACCCCGCGCCGCGTCTGGGCAAGCGTGGAACGCACCGCGTTTCAAGCCATGAAGCCGCCCATGCTCGCCCACGTCGCCATCGACTACCCCGGCGCGCAGGTGCGCCTGGCGTTCAACGGTCACGTCGTCCAAGGCCAGGAGGATCGCACCGTCGTGTGCGGGAGTCGCGGAACCCTCCGCAGCGCCGGGCCGAGCCTCTCCGAACAATCCGTCACCCTCTCGCTATCCGAGGGCCACAGTTCGCCCGCCTTGGAAGGCACCTGGTTCACGCACGGTTTCCAGGGTGCGATGGGGGAATTGCTCTGCTCGATCGAGGAGGAGCGCGAGCCTACGCATGGTGCGCGCAACAACCTCGACAGCCTCGCCCTTTGTTTCGCCGCGCTCGCGAGCGCCGACACGGGTCAACCCGTCGTCCCGGGGTCGGCGACGCGGATCTCGAGCGTCGCTCGCTAGCGTCCACCCGCTCACGGACGCTCGACGGACGGTCATGGTAGGGAAACGGTGGAAAAAACCCGGCTGACGGTGCGTTCGAGATTGGTCGCGGCCTCCCGCAACGCCTGAGCCAACGGGGTGCCGGCGGGCGTGATCGCATGCAAAGAAAGTCCCTCCCGAGCGGAGGCCGTCACCTGACCGGCAAAAACATAGACTGGCTTGCCCAAAGCGAGCGCGCGAGCCGCGACTGCGCCCGGCCCTTTTCCTTCGAGCGAGCTCTCGTCGAAGCGACCTTCTCCGGTGATCACGATGTCCGCTCGCGCCAGCTTGGTCTCCAAATCGAGCCAAGCCGAGACCAGGTCGAATCCGGGCAAAAGCTGCGCATCGAGGGCGGCCATCAGACCGAAAGCGATTCCGCCGGCGGCACCCGCGCCGGCGACGTCCATCAGCGACGCGGCGCGCTCGCAGTGGGCACAGAGCATCCGCGCCAAGCGCTCGCTCTGCTCCTCGAGGGCGGCGCGATCTTCCGAGCGTAGTCCCTTTTGCGGCCCGTAAACCGCGGCCGCGCCGCGCAAACCCAAGAGTGGATTCGTCACGTCACAGGCGATCGAAACGGGAGGGATCGTCCCGTTCGAACGACCTTCAATCCGCACAATCCGCTTCCAGTGCGCAGGGATCGGCGGGGCGACCGCGATTCCTTCGGCCGTTACGCAGGCAAATCCTAACGCGCCCAGCGCGCCTAGCCCGAGGTCGTGGGTGGCGCTTCCGCCCACACCGAGGAGGAGAGCGACCGCCCCTTCCGCGATCGCCACCCGCATCAGTTCGCCTGTGCCCTGCGTCGTCGTCTGCCAGGGGTCGCGTGCGATCTGAGGCAAGAGCGCGAGTCCACTGGCGAGGGCCATTTCGATCACCGCCACGGAGGCATCCGCTCCCGCCGTCGACGCCACCCGAAGCTGTGCGCGCGCCGCGGAGGGAATCGCTCCGACCGGCACCAACCCGAACTCGGCCGTGAGGGGAATTCCCCGCGGCCCACACACGCGTGCGCTACGCAGACGCCCTCCGGCCGCGCCCGTAAGAATCCGCGCGAAGCCTTCACCTCCATCCGCCAAGGGAGCGAGTTCGACCTGCCAAGCGGGGTGCAACGCGCGCAACGACTCCGCCGCCGCCTCGCCCGCCGCTTGCGCGGTCAGAGCATCCTTGAACTTGTCGAACGCGACGAGGATGCGGGTCATGGTGTCGCCCGCGCGTGTTCCATCGCCTGCAGGGGTGCCCGCTCGCGCGTGCGCCACTGCCGATCCTGGTGAACGGCTTCGAAATCTGCCTGCGTCGCGCGCGAATGGAGACGAATTCTCATAAGGATGCCGAAGGATCAAACCGAGAAGGACTCCGGCGGCAATCTCGCGACGGCACCGGAAGCGGACCCACCCCGTCTTCGTCCCGATCCCCCGCTTCCGCGCGGCACCATTCCGGGAACGACGTAGGCCTGGAGGAAAACGAATACCCCGACCGGGGCCGACACCGAGAGGCTGTGTCAAAACACCTTGCGTAGAATCTCCCCTTCTCCGCCTTGTTGACCGGTCGCCGCGCCGGCGACGACAATGCTTTGCGCATCGAATCGAGTACTGCATACCGCGATGCGTGCATTTATTTGTCCTCCGGAACGAAACGGGGTTCGGAAGCGGTGGCGCGTCGGTGAACGCTCACGGGGGTTATAGCCAATTTCATTGCGACTCACCCGCTTTCGGATAGATTACTAAAATCACCGCAGCCTAAAGGCGGGCGCTCATCTCGATACGAGCGATTCGCTCTTAGGCCTCTCTGTCATCGAACCTACCCGAAACATACTTCGCACCATGAAATCCTGGTCTCGTAAAGACTTCCTCAAAGCATCATTGCTCGGCGGTGGAGCTGCGCTGCTCGCTCGCTCCTCCCAACTTTACGGACAAAGCAGTCCGGCGATTGCCGCGCCAGGAAGCGCCAACGGCGACATCCGGATCGCCGTGGTCGGTATCCGCGGACAAGGCAACGGTCATATCAAAACGTTCCTCTCGATGCCGGGTACGCGGTTGGTCGCGTTGTGCGATGCGGACAGCAAGATCCTGGACGAGCGTGTCGCGGACGTGAAAAAGGCCGGCATCACCGTGACTCCTTACCGGGATTACCGCAAGCTGCTCGAAGACAAAACGGTCGACGCCGTCGTGATCGCCACCCCAAACCACTGGCACTCTCTGATGACTATCTGGGCGCTTCAGGCCGGCAAGGATGTCTATGTCGAGAAACCCCTTTCCCACAATATTTGGGAGGGTCGTCAAGCGGTCGAAGCCACTCATCATCACACCGACCGTATCGTCCAAGCGGGCACGCAAAATCGCTCCTCCTTGGATATTCCGGAAGCGATCGCCTTCGTGAAGTCGGGACAAATCGGCAAGATCAAGGTCGCGCGCGGGCTCTGCTACAAGTCCCGCGAAAGCATCGGCAAAACGAGCGGCCCGCAGCCCATCCCCGCCAGTGTCGATTATAATCTTTGGACGGGACCGGCCGACTTGGTCCCCCCTCACCGCAATGGCCCCAGGGGCGGTCCCATTCATTACGATTGGCATTGGTTCTGGAACTACGGTGGCGGCGATATCTCGAACCAGGGCATCCACCAAATCGATATCGCACGCTGGTTCCTCGGCGAAGAGGGCCTTCCCGCTTCCGTGATGACCTTTGGCGGCCGGTTCGGCACGCCGGACGATGCGGAAACACCCAATACCGAAGTCTCGATCTTCGATTACAAAACCGCGCCTTTGGTGTTCGAGGTCCGCGGGATGGGCATGAAGAGCGGCATGACCGCGATGGATGCCTATCGCGGAACGCGGGTCGGCGTGGTCATCGAATGCGAAGGCGGTTACGTGTCCATCTCGGACAGCGGTACGTGCATGGTTTACGACAAAGCCAACAAAAAGATCCAGCAGTTCACCCAAGGCGGTCTGGACGATCATCGGAAAAATTTCGTCGAGGCGATGCAGTCCCGAAAGCAATCGATCGCTAAAGGCAAGATCGAGAACAGTCACACCTCGACTGCGCTTTGTCACATGGCCAATATCTCTTACCTTGTGGGAGCGGAAAAGTCGGACAAGGAACTCATCGAGGCGATCCGGTCCGATGCCGTCGCGACGGAGACTCACGCTCGCGTGATCGAACACATGAAAGCCAACGGCTTTGCGGTCGAGACCGGTAAGATCGTCGTCGGACCCACGTTGAAATTCGACTCTAAAACCGAGCAATTCACGGGCTCGGGCGCGATCGGCAAAAAAGCCAATGCCAGCATCCTGATGAAGCGTGAGGGTCGCGCCGAATTCAAAATTCCCGAGTTTAAGCGACAGGCCGTCGCCCGGACGTAACGCAACCGGTTCGGTTCATCGGATCGCTCAACCCCGCGCTATCTCGGGGGGGTTTTTATGCCCGCACTGGCTTTGTTTATCCCAAGCCGTCCGGAAATCGATCGCACGCTCTTCGGACGGCCTAAAGTCCGGACTCCAAACTTTTCCGTCGGAGTTTGCGCCGGGTTGCGCGACAGTCCCTGCGTCGTGGCACTCCAGCGGAGGATGGATTAGGGTCGGTGGAGGGCCTCGCTCCGTCGAGGCTGGGATTTGCTGCGATTTCGACGGGAGCGGTCGAAGCTGGAGTCAAAAAAGGGGGCTATGTTGGCGGCGCGGGACGCGCAATCCCGGCCACGACGGAGCGAGGCCCTCCACGGACTTTTGTGCCAGCGGCGAATGGTCAGGGGGTCTTCTGAGTGGGTCTCACTGCGGCGGGCTGCTTTTCGTCGAGATTTTGATAGGCCTCCTCATCGGTGACGGGGGCGGAGCTGACTCCCCCTTTCGGGACCTCCAGCTTGGCCAGCCAGACCAGAGCATTCAGGACGAGCCGGCGTTGGTCGTCGTTCTGCCAATTAAGGTGAAAGTGGCCTCCCGTGAAACCGAAACCGCGCCCGCCGTCCGGACGCTCGACTGCCCACATCGTCGTCTCGGGACGGCCTTTGGCGGCCTGAATGTGCGCATAAGGACCCTTGGGCGAAACGTACGGACCGTTCCGGACCGCCTCGGACGGCTCGGCCACCAGGATGTCCTTCACGCCGGCCTTGTCCTCGCGGAAACGCATATTGAAGTACCACTCGTCCTTGGTTTTGAAGGGCTTGACGCCACGCGTGATGGCATGCGTGGGCAACGATTTGTAATCGGCCTCCCAGATCGGATTACAGGAAAAATTGGTTTCGTAGTATCCGCCGATCCACTTCTTCCACTCGTCCCCTCCCTTGTCGGCGGGAACCTCCACCGCATAGTGGGCAAACCCCAATCCGGCGCCCTTCGCGACCAAACTCCGCAGGACAGCGAGCCGATCGCCCTGGAGTGCAGGGTGCCTGCCTCCGCCGTCGGAATAGATAAAAACCGCATCCGCGCCGTCGAAGACCGAATTATCGTCCACCTTCTTGCCGTCGACGTCTTTGGTCGGCCAACCATTGGTGACCAAGACCGTTTTCAATCCCGGAAAGGAGGTGAGGCGTTTTTGAAGCAACATCGAACCGGCTCGAAACTCATGCATCAGCGCCGGATGGCTGACGGGGCCTGCGATCATGATCAATTTGCGATCGGCGGAAAAAAGCGCGTTGGCGCCAAGAAGTAACAGCGCAAGGAGAGGCAGACGTAGTTTCATAGGGGAATGAGGGACGATTCCGCAGGCCAGAAGGCAAAGGAAGCGCGCGCGGAACACACGAGTCAGTCAAACGGTCCCGCAGCGCGTGTCGAGCGTCTCCGAACCGAACGAAGGGCCCGCCAAGAACCCGGCCTGTCGCAGCCCCGAGGCCCTCGAACGGAAGTGGGGGCGCACCGTGCGTTTGCCGCCGAGGCTATTGCCCGACGTCGCGCACGCAACGAAACCCCATGTTGGTCGTCGCGCTGTCCGGGGTGTTGGCACTCCGCGCATCCGTTCGGTAGCGGTTGCAGTACGAGTGGTGACACAGATACGAGCCGCCGCGCATCGCACGACGATCGCCGTACTCCGGCCCCGTCGGATCGGACCGAGGGGAGATCCGATAGTACCCCGGATCGAACCAGTCCCAACACCACTCCCAGACATTTCCCGTCATCTGATACATGCCGTGGCCGTTTGCCTTGAACGTCTTTGCCGGCGCAACCCCGTAGTGCCCGTCCGACTCGGTGTTTTGTCCGGGGAAGGATCCTTGCCATACGTTCATCCGATGTCTGCCCTCGGGCTCGAGTTCGTCGCCCCAGGGAAAGCGCTTTTGGACCAAGCCACCGCGCGCTGCGCACTCCCATTCGGCTTCGGTCGGCAATCGTTTCCCCGCCCAGGAGGCGTAAGCGTGGGCGTCGTGCCAGGAAACCTGGACCACCGGGTGATCCCACCGTTTTTTGATCGTCGAACCGGGTCCTTCCGGATGCCGCCAGGTCGCGCCGTCGACGCGACACCACCATTCGCTTCCCACCACGGCGGAGCGAACGCTTTTGGCGAGATCCGCCGGCGAAAGATGTCCGAAGAAGACAAAGCTCCAGCCGAAACGCTCCGACTCGGTCTTGTAGCCGGTGGCATTGACGAACGCGTTGAACGCCTCGTTCGTCACGCACGTCGCATCGATGTAGTACGGGCTCAGTGCAACCGCATGCGCCGGACCTTCGCCGTCGGTGGGAAATCCATAGTCGCCATCCGTTCCCATGAGAAAATCTCCGCCCGAAATCGCCCCCATGCCCTCGATCGATCCGCCCAGCGCTCGGGCAAACGCCGGCGCACGCGCAGGCCCTGCCCCCAACGGCGTCTTCTCGGGGGCGCAACACGCGGACTTCATCTCCCTAGTCACGCTGGCCCAGGGCCGTTCGACAACCCCAGAACGAGGGGATCCGGCGCAGACGGAACCAAGCTCCTCGCCATAGCCGGGCCCAGATCGAAAAGATCCGCTTGCTTAAGCGGATTCCGGTCGACCGCCTCCACAACGCAAAGATCGATCCCCCCGCTGCAAAAACG
>Ga0335394_10000043_pt1 | contig 123904 bp, 108 predicted proteins | sample MAT03_FD_205741 | JGI IMG/M metagenome (GOLD analysis project Ga0335394, IMG submission 205741) | Freshwater microbial communities from Lake Fryxell liftoff mats and glacier meltwater in Antarctica - MAT-03 (spades assembly) (version 2) ... | reverse complement strand
ACTGAGAAAAGCATACGGCTATCGGACGTTCAGGATCGCCGAGCTCTCTCTGTATCACGTGCTCGGCAGGCTCCCAGAGCCAAAACTCGCCCACAGATTCTTCTGACGAAGCGAATTTCCTATCCTCTAGCCGTTTCCCCTCTATGCCGGGTTCATGCACGCCTGATCCTCCGTGATCTGAAGCCAGGCGCCGCGCTCACAGTTTCAATCGTTGAGGGCCTGCATCGCCGTGTTGTGAAAGCCCGATTGCAGTTCCAGATCGGGTGGCACGAACTGCTGCTGCGGCATGAAGATCAGGATGAGTTTTTCCTGCGGGTCGATGCGGAAGTAGGTGTTGTAGCCGCCGCTCCAGCCGTAGGCGCCGGCCGATCCGATCAACCCCGACTCGCCGCTGGCCGTACGCACGGCCACGCCCAGGCCCACATGCTGCCCGGCCATGAAGGCCATCGGAAAGGCCTCTAAGTGGCGTGCCGTCATCAGCTCCACCGACTTGCGGCTGAGCAGACGCCGGCCATCCAGTTCACCCCCGTTGAGCAGCATCTGGCAGAAACGCAGGTAGTCGGCCGCGGTCGAAAACAGGTTGCCACTGGTCGATTGAAAACGGGGCGCCAACGAGTAGGGCTGCAGCTTCACCAAGCCCTTGTCGGCAGACCGCGCGTAGGCCGAGACGACCCGTGCGTGCTTGTCCGCCGGCACCATGAACGAGGTGTCGGCCATGGCCAGCGGCTGAAAGATGCGCTCGGACAAAAACGCGGCGATCGAGCGTCCCGAGACGACCTCGACCAGGCGCCCCAACACGTCGGCCGAAGGGCCGTACTTGAAGACGCTGCCGGGCTGACTTTCCAGCGGCGAAGCGGCAAGGTTCTGCACGTACTGCTCGAGCGAGAAATCGAAGTTCGCGGGCAAGGCCTGCATCGCCTTGCGGCGCAGCGCCTCGGCTGGCGTGTTGCTGCTGGGCAAGCCGGTGAAGCCCGCTCGGTGCGTGAGCAGATCGTGGATCGTGATGCCGCGCTGCGCCGGCACGAGCACGAAGCCGTCGGGTGCATCAGCCTTGGCCACAGCGACCAACATGCCACGAAATTCGGGCAGAAACTTCGCCACCGGGTCGCTGAGCAGGAAGCGCCCTTCTTCCAGCAGCATCAGCACGGCCACCACGGCGATCGGCTTGCTCATCGACTGGATCTGAAAGATGTCATCAAACCGCATCGCGCGCTGCGTCTCGATGTCGGCCAGGCCATGCGCCTTGAGCGACACGATCTGCCCGCGCCGCGCCACCGCGGTGACGGCGCCGGCCAGCTTGCCCTCGGCCTGCATGCGCGCAACCCAGGCATCCACGCGCAGCAGGCGCTCTGACGACATGCCCACGGCCTCGGGCCGCGCGGTAGGCATCTGCGCTGCAGCGGGCAAGCCCGTCAGCATCGCCAGGACGGCTACGAGCGCGGCGTGAAGGTTCTTCATCGGGTGCAATCCCTCGGTGGCAAGCACGGTAGTGTGGCGGCTGCAACGCCCGGGGCCGGCGATGGCCTGCGCCATCGCGGCGCGAGTCACCAGCTGGTTCGGACACTGGTTTCGCTGACGCAGGCCTGTTGCACCACCACGCCGGCGGTGTTGATGATCTGTGCCGTGTTGGTCCCCGTCAGGCTGTTGCCATCGGCGGCCAAGGTGAAGGAGCGCACCACTTTCTGCGTGCCGGCCAGCGTGGTGTCGGGGTTGAAGCGCATGAACACCAGGGTGGAGGTGTACGCGTTGCCGGTGCCGCGCTTCCAGGTGCCGTAGGCGGCGCCCCGCGTGACCGTGGGCTGTGAGTTGTCGGCAGACATCGTACCGCCCCGGTGGAGCACCGCCTGCCCTTTGAAGGTGGCCAGCACGGCGCCGCTGGTGCAGTCCTTGACGGTGAGGGCCGACTCCCAGACGCCTTCAACCGGGTCGGCGTCGCTGGCCTGCGCCAGGGCATCGCCGCCGCAGGCCTGCATAAGCAACGAGCTGGCGGCCGCGGTGACGGCAATCAGGGCAACTGTCTTCAATGAGGTGGTCGAGGTCATGTTGTCTCCAAAGGTAAGTGGGGTCCGTCGACTGCGGGATGCAGGGCGACACCGCACAATGGCCCGGCCCTTCCCGTGCGTCCTTAAGCGCCCTTGAACGATTCCTGAAAGAGGCTTGAAACCACTCCATGCCCGTGTCTGAACGCTACGCCTTTGGCGACTTCGTGCTCGAGCGCTCGCAGCAGCGCGTGACGCACCGCGACGGCACACTGCTCAACCTGACGCCACGCCACTTCAGCGCCCTGCTGCTGTTTGCCGAGCGTGCCGGCGATCTTCTCGACAAAGACACCTTGATGCTGGCGCTGTGGCCCGGCCTGGTGGTTGAAGAAAACAACCTCAGCCAGGTGGTCTCGGGCCTGCGCCGGGCGATGGGCGACGACACCCAGGGCAGCCGCTACATCCAGACCGTGCCGCGGCGCGGCTTCCGGTTTGTGGCCGCGGTGACGGTGCTGCCCGATGCCGATGTGCCGCCGCTGGCCGAGGCGTTGCCGCATGTGGATACGTTGCCGCGTGCCGGACTGCCTGCGCCCACGCCAGCACCGCCGCCGTCCGAACCCGCGCCCGAAGCCCCGTCCGAACCCCTCATCCCGGGCCCGCCTGGAACCCCAGACGATCCTTCGAAGCGCCACGCGCTGCGCCTGACCCTGGCTGCCGGCGGTGCCGCTGTCGTGGCGGGCGCGTCCTGGTGGGCCTGGCGCCGTGCACCCGCCACCGCGCTGGCAGGCCCCACGCTGGCTGTGCTGCCGTTCAAGCCGCTGGTGGCCGAGGGCCGCGATGAGTTGCTCGAAGTCGGTATGGCCGACAGTCTGATCACCCGCCTGTCCACCGTGCCGGGGCTGGTGGTGCGCTCGGTAGGCTCGGTGCTGCGCTACGCCGGCCCCGCGCAAGACCCGGTGCGCGCGGCACGCGAGTTGGATGTGGGCTGGATCGTCGATGGCTCGCTGCAGCGCCGCGGCGATCAGCTGCGCGCCACCGCCCGCTTGCTGCGCGCCGGCGACGGCAGCGCCGCCTGGAGCGGCAGCTTCGACGAGAAGTTCACTGGCGTCTTCGACATGCAAGACCAGATCTCGAACCGCGTCGTGCAGGCGCTGGAACCCACGCTGCGGGCTGCCGCAGGGGCGGGAGCGGCGGCCAACACACCCCTCACCGACCTGGGCGGCACGCGCAGCGTCGAGGCCTACCAGCTCTTTCTGGCCGCCTCTCAGCACGCGCAGGCCCTGCGGGCCGACGGCCTGCGCAAGAGCCTGGAATTGCTCAACCAGGCGCTCACGGTCGACCCCGGCTATGCCCTGGCCTGGGTCAAACTGGCCGAGGTCCACAAACGCCGACTCTTCAGTGCCGACGCCGTGCCAGGCGAGGTCTTCGGGCCGATCAAGGTCGCGTTGCAGCGCGCACTCGCGCTGGCCCCCAACCTGGCCCAGGCGCATGCCGAGATCGGCTACAGCCTGTACTGGTTCGACTTTGACTGGCCTGGCGCTGAGCGCGAATTTCGCCTTGCGCTGGCCCTCAATCCCAACGTCGTCATGGCCCACTTCGGCCTGGGCATGATGCTGGTGACGCAAGATCGCATCGACGAGGGCTTCGCCCACCTGCGCCTGGCACGCGAGCTCGACCCCATGTCGCTGGTGATCAACACGATCGAGGCCGGCTACCTGCTCAGTGGCGGCCGCCGCGCCGAGGCCAGAGCCCGCCTGGTGCGCGTATTCGACATCGCCCCCAACTTCTGGCTCGCCCACGCCACCCAGGGCCTGCTGCTGCTGGCCGAGCAGCAAGACGAGGCCGGCATCGCCGCGCTGCGCCGCGCCGTGGCCCTGGCCGATGGCAGCACCCAACCCAGCGTCTTGTTGGGCGTGCACCTGGCGCGCCTGGGCCAGAGCGACGAAACCCGCGCCCTGCTCAACCAGATGCTGGCGCTGTCCAAGACGCGCTATGTGCCGCCCACCTCGGTGGCGGCCCTGCGCGCGGCGCTGGGCGAAGTGGCGCCGGCGCTGGCGCTGCTGGAGCAGGCGCTGGCAGTCCACGACACACGTCTCATCGTCTTCAAGGATGACCCGCGTTGGCGCAACCTGCGCCAAGAGCCGGGTTTTCTTGCGCTGATGAAGAAGCTCAAGCTCGACCGCTACGGGCCAGGGTTGTCGCCGCCCTGAGTCCGGCACCGGGGTAGTTGACCCCGGGGGTTTCAGCACTTTTTCAGAGATCCTTCAAGCCTCGCCAAGGACTTGCGGGCTCCGCCCGCCATCGTGTGGACATCGGCTTGCATGTCGCAGCCGACTCGGTTCACAACCCGGTGGAGGCACCATGACCCATTCCAGATTCTGGCGTTCGACGGCTCATCTGACCGCCCTGGCGGCCACGATCTTCGCCGCGGCGGCACCCGCCCATGCCGTCCTCGACGTCTACACCGACCCCCTGGCCTGGCAGGCGGCGCTGACGAACCCGAACCCCGCGACGATGATCGATTTCGACGACCTGGCCGACCTGACACCCCTGGCCGGCCCATACCCTAGGCACCCCGGTGTGAGCTTCAGCGCCTTCAGTGGCGGCAACCCTCTGGCCGCGGCCTACAGCTTTACGCAGAGCGGGGTCAATGTGGTGTCACTGGGCGATCCGCCGCTCAGGGGTGCCGGCGGAGTCGCGATGGACTTCACTCAGCGGCAGGGGGGGCATAGCCTTCTGGTATCTGGATTCCGAGCTTGCCGGCAACACGGTGGAGGTGTTCGACGGGGCCAGCCAACTGCTCGGCAGCTTTGAGATGGTCTACCCGAATCCGGACCCGATCGCGTGGCGGTTTGTGGGTTTCATCGATTCGGGCAGTGACATCCGGCGCGTCACAGTGGCCACCACCCCGAACGACATGGTGGCGCTGGACAGCCTGCAATTTAGCGCCGCCGTGCCCGAGCCCGCATCGGCGTTGCTGATGTTGCTGGGCGGGGTGGCCGTGTTGCGCCTGGCGCGACAACGCGCAGCCGGTCAACCACCGCGATGAAGCCATCCAACCGATTCACAGCCGCCCGCACACCGATTCCGGAGACGCCATGAAAACCCACAGCCTTTTGACCCGTGGCTTCACCCTCATCGAGCTGCTGGTGGTGATCGCCATCATCCAGGTCTTGATCGCCCTGCTGATCCCCGCCGTGCAGAGTGCGCGCGAGGCGGCGGCGCGCAACGTGGGCACCACGTCGCTGGCGGCGGTGCTGTGCCCGCTCAGCAGTAGCCGATGCCGCGGTACCAGGCGATGGCATCGCGCAGCGTCTCCTCCAGCGCACGAGGCACCACACCCACCGCGCGCTGCACGGGGCCAGGCTGCATCGGGTAGCCGTGCGTTGTGGCGCCGACGACCGCCAGGCGCTAGAGCAACTGTGCCGCTACATCACGCGCCCCGCTTTGGCCAACGAACGCGTGCAAACCAACGCCGCCGGACAAGTGGTGCTCAAGCTCAAGACGCCCTCGCGTGACGGCACCGCGCACCTGGTGATGTCGCCGCTGGAGTTCATGCAGCGGCTGGCCGCCCTGGTGCCACGCCCCAGGCTGCACCCGATTCGCTTCCATGGCGTGCTGGCACCCAACGCCAAGCTGCGCGCGCAGGTGGTGCCGCAAGAGCCCGAACTGCCCGCGCACGCCGCACCGCCGGCCGAATGCGAGGCGACCTGTGCGCACCACCGTCCGCTTCGGCTGAGCTGGGCCAAGCTGCTGAAGCGGGTGTTCGAGATCGACATGGCGCACTGCCCGAACTGCGGTGGCGAGCTGAAGATCATCGCGGCGATCATGTGGGGTGAGCCCGGACACAAATGGTCCTGAGGACCGTTTGTGCCTGGCGAACGCCAGGGCCTCCGTGCCCTGGCAGCCAGTGATCGAGAAGATCCTCACGCATCTGGGTCTGCAGGCCAGGGCACCGCCGCGCGCGCCCGCCCGTGGGTCTCAGCTGCAAGCGGCTTGAAGTCCTCCAGCCAATACGTCTCAGGCGGCCTGGAGTCCAGGGCCGCGGGGATCGGCTGCGCCAGAGCTTCTCAGAGCCGAGGCTTGACGCCCGATCGCCCGGTAAAACCCGGAGACGGTCGCCACGGATGACGCTCTTTTGGGCTGCGGTCGACCCTCAACAGGCCGGCTGCGCTGCGGCGACTGCGGCCACGACAAGCTGGTGGCCTTCAGCTGCAAGCGCCGTGGGTTTTGTCCGTCTTGCGGAGCCAGGCGCATGGCCCAGACGGCGGCGCCCGCCTATCCCCGACGGATGAAGAAAAGCGCCGGCTCAGTCCGGTTTGCAGGTCGCAACACGTCCTTCCAAGTGAGGGCCTATGAACGAGGCCCTGGTCCTGCACCAAGAGTCGGGCTCTGCAGATGCTGTCTGACGACTCGGCCGCTGCGCCGCAGGCGGACCAGGCCCTGCAGCAACCGGCACCCGCCGCATGACCTCAACAAGGAACACATCATGAAGACCCAAATTGTTCTCGTTGGCCATCGTTACCTCGCCGCCGTGCTGGTGGCGATGCTGGCGCTGCTGGCGCTGCTGGTCACGACGGTATCGGCGCAGCCGTCGGCCGAGCGCCTGAACGAGTTCCCGCGCAGCCCTGACTTCGAGACCGCGCAACTCGAATACGAACGCAACCATTGGCCGCAGGCCTACTCGGCCTTCGCTGCGCTTGCCGACCGCGGCCATCGCGAGGCGGCGCGCATCGCGCTTCAGATGGCAGGCCATGGGCCGGCGCTGTACGGCAGCAGCTTTGCCCCCAGCGATGGGCAACGCCAGCGCTGGGCTGCACTGGCGGCATGCGCCGGCGACGCTGCGCTTGCAGGCTGCAGGGTGGCGCAGCGCGCACCCTGAACCCATGGCAGACCGGCGGAGGCAATCATGGCCACTTCACGATCGCCAGTTTGACGGTGGTCGCGTTCGTGGCAGCTTCCGTCGACCGGTCTGACAAGGTCGACCAGTCGCCCGCCGTTCATTCTTGCCCACAGAGGTCATGCGGCCGGCATGTACGCCCGCCCCGTTTCAGGTAACCATCATGGACAAGTCGCTCATTGCCGCGCTGATGCTGGTGCTGTTGCTTCCACTTGCTGCGTGCGATGGCGGCGATGGCAATAGCGAAGATGCGCTGTTTGCGGCCTCCTGCGGCGAGTTGCGCAAGCTCGCAAACCGTCGGCTGCGCGACGGCGGCCGCAACACCGGCCTTTAGACCATGTTCGTCCACGAGAGGACCCTTCGCTTCCTGAACGCGCGCAGTGCGTTTGAACTTCCTATCTTCTGTGCTGTCAGGCCGTCCTGTGTTGCACCAGATCATCGGCCAGCGTCTGCACAAAGGCCTGGCAAGCCACCGACAACTGCCGCCCGCGCTTTCTGACGACACAGACACTGCGCGACACCGATGTGACGAAGCCCACCTCGTTGCTGATCTGCAATTGCACACCCGCGCGCGCCGCCGTTTCGTCGATGGTGCGGCACACGCCGCAACCAGGGCGCACGGCGATCAGCGGCGCGTCCTTCAGGTCAGCCCAGCGCACGCGGAGGCGCTGGGCCAGCGGGTGGTCGTCGGGGCAGATCAGGAACAGGCGGCTGCAAGGTGCACACGCCCGCTGCGGAAGGCGCCGCGCGCTACCTCACCTCACCAGAACACAGACGGGTGACGGGCCTGCGGCAAGCGGGCAGCGGGCACGTGCTCTTCGTCAACGTGCGACTACCTTGTCGTCAACAGCCGCATCAGCCGCATCAGCCGCAGCTGAAAACGCGGAATGCTAGTATCCATGCGGGTTCTGAGGCCGACTCGAGAAAAGCGCATCGGGTTGGCCCAGGGCCCACGGTGACTGCCAGCCTAGCCCCGTCCAGTTCGCTGGGCGGGGCTTTTCTGTATCGCTGCCAACCCGCCCATCCAACGGCAAGAGGACTCCCATGACGCCCAGCCGCCGCGTACCCGCCAAAGCCATCCTGGCTGCCTGCCTGCTAGGCGTGGCCGGCTGCACGACGCTGACCTCCGAAGCGCAGACGGCAGCGCTCATCGCCCGCGCCGAAGCAGCCCTGGGCAGTGCGACGCTGAAGACTTTGACCGTCACCGGGCGCGGCAGCGGCGCCAGTGTCGGCCAGGCTTACGCGCCGGGCATGGCCTGGCCAGGCTTGCACTTGACGGCCTTGTCGCGGTCGATGAACTTTGAGACCGCCAGCTTCCGCGAAGAATTCATCCAGAGCCGCAGCGAACCCGAAGGCGGCGGCGCGGTGCCGCTGATGGGCAGCGGTGAAGCGCGCGGTGTGGTGCTGGCGCGCGAAGGCTTTGCCTGGGACGTGACGGGCACCGCCCTTGTGTCGGCCCCGGCCACGCTGCCTGCGCGCGTGCACGACCTGTGGATGAGCACACCGCAAGGCGCCATCAAGGCCGCCGCGCGCGCAGGGGCCCGCGCCGGTGTGCGGCGCGACTTTCTGCGCCGCTGGGACACGCTTAGTTTCGACATGCCTGGCCAGTTCAGCGCCACCCTGGTGCTCGAAGACACGGGGCTGATCTCGCGCATCGAGTCCAGCGTGCCGCACGCCGTTCTCGGCAGCATGCCCGTGGTCACCCAGTTCATCGACTACCGCTTACACGCCGGCCAGATGCTGCCGTCGCGCATCGTGCAAGATCAGGGCGGCTTCGCGGCGCTGGACATCAAGGTCACTGAAGTCGCGGCCAACGAGGCGGTCGAGATCACCATCCCCGATAACGTGAGGGCAGCCACCGAAACGGTCAGCGTCGAGAAGGTGGCCGATGGGGTGTGGTTCCTGGGCGGCGGCACGCACAACAGCGTGGCCATTGAACTGGCCGCGCAGATCGTGCTCGTTGAAATGCCGCTGTACGAAGGGCGGGCCCGCGCGGTGCTGGACGCGGCCAACAAACTGGTGGACGGCAAGAAGGCGATGACGGTCGTCAACACCCACCACCATTTCGACCACGCTGGCGGCCTGCGCGTGGCCGCGGCGGAGGGCGCCACCATCTACACCAGCGTGTTGGCCAAACCCTACTTCGAAGCCGCCTTTGCGCAGCCGCAGAAGAATGCGCCCGATGCGTTGGTTGCATCCGGCCGCAAGCCCACGTTCATCGCTGTCGATTCCAGGATGCTGCTGACCGACGCGGTCCGCTCGGTCGAGATCCACGAACTGCAGGGCAGCATCCACGCCCGCGGCTTGCTGGTGGTGTGGCTGCCGCGCGAGCAGTTGCTGATCGAAGCCGATGCCTTCACCCCAAACCCACCAAACCCGCCAGGCCAACCCGACGCGCCGCTGCCTGAAGTGCCTGATGCCAACCACCTGAACCTGGTGCAGAACCTGGACCGCCTGGGCATTGCACCCAGGCTCATCCTGCCGCTGCATGGACGCGTCGTGCCCGCCGCCGATCTGTACGCGCAAGTCGGCCGCAAACCGCCACCCTGAACGGTGGCCGGCGCGCTGCGCCGTTAGTCGTTGCTTGGGGCGACGATCAGCTGGACGTCCAGGCGCGGCGTCTTGATCTTGGGATCGACCCGGCTTTCGACGAAGATCTTCTTCGGGTCGACGCCGCGGTCGGTCAAGAAGCGGCGCAGCGATTGCAGACGGGCCGCCGTCAGGTCGCTGTCGCCCTTGCCTGCGCCGTCGATCTTCCAGTTGCCGGTGGGCACCAGCAGCGCCAGTTCAATGCGCATGCCGATCGCATCCATCATCAGGTCGGTGAGCTTGGACTTCGTCGATTCACTGAGCTTGTCGCCAACAAACAAGCCCTTCGCCGGCAACGACGCCTTGCGGGTGCGGGACTTGTCGTCGGCCACCTTGCCAGCGGCCAAGGGCGCAACGGGCTTGTCGCCGGGTGCGGCCCACAGTGGCGTTGCAAAAGCGTAAACGACGGCGAGCACGGCGGTGCGCACTGGGGCGAGCAAAGGTCTGTTCATGGAGTTTCCTGGTCTTGACCGTAGCCATTGTGGCGCCACTGCAGAACCAGCACGCCGGCAAGGGCGTGCAAAGGCCGTGCGCTTGTGCACCCACGCCACAGACCCAAGGCTCGTTTGGCGCCCTGCTGCCGGGCGCCTTCGACCAGACGGCGGCTCAGCGAGATGCCATGCGGTGCCGCGCTCAGGCGGCCCAGCGAGACCTTCCTGTGGTCGTCAGGCAGCGGCGTCACCGCGCTGTCGATCCTGGCGCCAGGCTGCGCCTTCTGCAGCATGAAGTCAAAAGCAAAGCCGCCCGCCGCCACGCGCTGGCGCGGCGCTTCGAACAGGAAGCGCTGCCCCTGCCTTGGCTTCTTCGTCGCTCCAGCCCCGGGTGCCGCCCACGGGCTCGAAACTGCAGCGCCAAGTTGCTCTTTCGGGTTTGGGCACCGATTTCTCTTGAACCTTGCTGCCATTCGCCTTCAGCCTTTGTCAGATGATCTCGCTCCAGTCGCGCAGCCTCAAGCGGTGCGTGCCGCGATAAGACGGGGCGTGGCCACGCAATTCGACCGTCAGCGTTTCGGCGCCCAAGGTCAACAGGCCCCAGTTGTCCGTGGGCTGCTGTTCAGTCCCCTTCACGCAGGCCACACCCGACGACGTGGCCTCGAAGAAGCCGGGCCAGACTTTCCAGCGGTTGTCGTGGATGTCGCCCGACACGAACAGCACCTTTCTGGGTTTGGGTGCAGTCGGATCCTTCGGGTCTGCAGGAAGATGCCGCAATTCGGACTGCAGCCGCTTGTAGAAGGCTTTGTAGTCCGACAGCTTGTGACCCGTGACCCCGCGGTCCATGACCGAGCCGGACGCGACGATGGTGTAGGGCTTGGGGTTGTCGGCCAGCTGCTGCCACAGCCACTGCTCCTGAGCGTGGCCCAGCACCGTGGGTGCGTCGCGGGTCGAAAAGGTGCGGAAGCTGCGCACGTCGAGCATGATGACCCGCACCTCGCCGATGTCGTAGCTGCAGTGCATGTGCGGCGGGTTGTCGTTGCGCGCCTTGGCCAGATAGTGGTTGAACAGGGCGCGCGATTCGGCGAGCTTTTCTTTGGGCATCAACTCGGCGCCGCAGGTGTCGTCGGGGCCTAGGTCATGATCGTCCCAGATGGCCAGTGTGGGCACGGTGTCGATGAGCTTCCTGAAGGCCGGAACCTGAAACTGCAATTCGTAGTTCTGCTTCAGCGCCTGCAGATCCCAGGTGGTGCCGGTCCAGCTCATGTAGGTGGTGTCGCCCAACAGCAGCAACAAGTCTGGCGGGTCGGCCGCAATCTCGTCCCATGCGGGCTGTTGAGGCCGCAACTCGATGTTGGCGCAAGAGACGAAAGCGATTCTTGTCATGCGCAGGCTCAGGGCGGAAAGGCGTAACGGGACACAGCGTGGGGGTGCCTTCAGCGCCAGGAATCTGGCGACGCCGACATCAACCACGCCTGCTCGCGCTGGAGCGCGCCATAACACTCGCAGGCCCGCCGCTCCAGCCCCGCGCGGTCCAGCACCGAGATGCGACCGCGACGGTAGCGGATGACACCGGCCTGCTGCAAACGCACCGCCGCTTCGGTGACGCTTTCACGGCGCACGCCCAGTGTGCGAGACACCAGGTTTTGCGTCATCAGCAGCTCACCCGTGGGCGCGCGGTCCAACGTGCACAGCAACCAGCGGCAGAACTGCTGGTCGATGGGGTGGTGGCGGGTGCAGGCGGCCACTTGTGCGATCTGGGTGATGAGGGACTGCGCATATCGCAGCAGCAACGTGCGCAGCGAGCCGACGCCCTGGAAGGCCCGCTGCAGGTGGCCCGCCGGCAGCCTGTAGGCGTCCCCGGCCACGAGGACGCGGGCTGAACTGGCGGTGGTGTCGCCACCCATGAAGATCGCCAGGCCCACCACGCCATCTCTGCCGACGGCGGCAGATTCTGAGGACGCGCCTGTCGCCGTCACGTAGTGCAGTGACACGATCGACGTGGTGGGGAAGACGGCATACGGCAGCCGTGCACCAGGTTCGTAGATTACATCGCCCAAGCTCAGCGCCACCGGCTCCAGGTCCTGGGCCACAGCGTCGAAATCCGGGCCCGGCAACGCGGCCAGCAGTTGGTTGAGCCGTGCGCCGTGCGGTTGCGGTTGCAACTCCACGTGCCGCAGAGTTCGTTGGCGCAGCGAGGCTGCCACTCAGGCGCCGCCGCGCGGCATGGCCGAACCGCCGCAGCGGGCGCCGCCGATGACCTGATGGCTAGCAGGGATGTCGCTGGGGGTCTTCATCTCAATTGGGCTGCTTTCGAGCTGCTTTCGGGCTGCCGATCATGATGGTTTTTCGCAAGCGGCGGCAACCGGTTGGCTTTCAGCGTGAGCACGCGGTTCTCGGGGGCGTTCGCGTTGCTGTCCTACACGCCAACAAGGCCAGCACGCGCAGCCGCAACACCGCAGGTGAGCAGACAGTTGCCGAATCAGGAACAACTCCAAGGAAAACCCGATGCAAACGCCGATCAAGCTGAGTGCCGTCGCACTGTCCGGCCTTTTGCTGCTGGCGGCCTGTGATCAGGAACCGCCGGCTCCACTCAACACCCGCGCAGGCGCAGGCGCAAGCGGCAGCGTGCCAACGCAAGGCACAGCCGGCGACACCTCCGTGCCGCGGGCAGAGAGCGTTTTTTCAACGACGCAAGTCGGCGTCACAGCCGCCGCCGGGACGCCCCCGGCCTCGGCGGCCGCACCGACCCGCAGCAACAGCAAGATGAGCCGCGCCGAAGAGTCCGCGGCGATGCCGATGGCCGGCCAGAACAACGACCACTCTGCGCCGGCTGCGGCGAGTGCGCCTGCCGGTTCACTTGGCGCCGCCACGGCACTTCCGAAATAGTGAGACCGCTCTGTTAGATCGGGCCCTCCACCGTGAACCGGCGGTAGAGGAGCGCAATGCCGTCGGCGCTGTCCACGGCCGCTTCAGTCGCGCACAAAAGCCAGCAGGTCGGCGGACAGCCGCTGTTTTTCAGTGGCGAAGAGACCGTGCGGCGCACCGTCGTATTCGATCAGTGTGGAATGCACGATGGCCTTGTGGGCGGCACGAGCCGACGCTGCAACCGGCACCGTCTTGTCCGCTGTGCCGTGGATGATGAGCGTGGGCACGCGGAAGGCTTCCAGGTCACCGCGGAAGTCGGTGGTGGCGAACGACTTGGCGCATTCCAGCGTGGCGCGCAGGCTGGCCTGCATGGCCTGGCTGCGGGCCCAGTCGATGAGTTCGCTGCTGACGGGTTGCGTCAGCATGCCAACGCCGAAGAAGTCCTTGAAGAAGGTGGCAAAGAACTGCGCGCGGTCAGCGCGCATGCGCGCCGCCATGTCCTCGAAGACGGCTTCTTCGGTGCCTTCTGGGTTGCTGCTGGACTTGAGCATGCACGGCACGACCGACGAGACGAGTGCCGCCTTCACGACACCGCGGCCGCCGTGCCGCGACAGGTAGCGCGCCACTTCGCCGCCACCCATTGAAAAGCCCACCAGCACCGCGTCTTTCGCGCCGGTTTGCTGGATGACAGTGGCCAGGTCATCGGCCAGCGTGTCGTAGTCGTAGCCACCAAAGGGCTGTGATGAACGGCCGAAGCCGCGGCGGTCGTAGGCAATGACGCGGTAGCCCGAACCGGCAAGCACCATGGCCTGGTCGTCCCAGCTGTCCGCTGTCAAGGGCCAGCCAGAGAGCAGGACGACCGGCCTGCCGGTGCCCCAATCCTTCAGGTAGAGCGTGGTCTTGTCGGGCATGGTGACGTGGTGCATGGGCGAATCCTTCCGGGCGGTTGCGTGAATCGGCGAATCGACGAATTGGCGAATTCGCCGGTGGCGCGTGGGTCAGCTGCGTGTTTCGCCGGCATGATGCGGCGCGCCTGCGACAGGCTCTGTACGGTTGCGCACGTTGTTCGCAGAGGACAGCGGGGCCGGCGTTGTGCGCCAACGCACAGACGATCGTGATGTCCAAGCGCCAACCTCGGCCCAACTCCACCACACCCCATGCACCTGCAAAGCCGCACCCGCCAACGCCTGACTCTGCTGCTGTGGTCGCTAGCGCCGCTGTGCGCTCTTGCAGACGACGTCCCGGTCAGCGCCACCGAAACGGCGCTGGAAGTGACCCGCGAGTCCGCCCGGTCGACCGCCGAATGGCTGGCGCGCAACGTCGACAGCTGGTTCGGCGACAGGCCATTCGAAGACGGTGGCAAGGTCACAGACGGGCGGCTGAGCCTGGGCTTGTTCTACCGCCGTGACGCCCCGGTGGATGTGGACCTGCGCTTCAATGCCCGCTACCGCCTGCCGAATGTCGAACGCCGGGCCTATCTCTTCATTGGCCGCGACGACCCGCGCGATGTCATCCAGGACACACCCGACACCCTGCCGCGCCAGCCGCGCCAGCCGCAGTTGCGGGCCGACCGCCTGGGCGAACGTTCTTTCCTCGGTGGCCTCGGGGTGTCGCTGCTGGACGCTTTTGACTTCCGGCTGGGTGTCAGCAACCGACTCAAGCCCTATGTGCAGGCGCGCTACGCCAAACCCTGGCAACTGTCGGACGACCAGCTGCTGGAATTTCGCCAGACCCTGTTCTGGACGTCGGCTGAGCGCTTCGGCACCACCACCGCGGTGTCCTACGGCATCGGGCTGTCGCCAGTGTGGTCGCTGCGCTGGGCCAGCCTGGCCACGATCACGCAGGAAAGCAGGAACGTGGTCTGGTCCAGCACCCTGGGCGGCTACCGGTCCTTCGGCTGGGAACGCCAGTTGGCGTTGGAACTGGTGCTCAGCGGCAGCGGCACCCACGGCACCGGCGTCGGCGCCTCAGACCGCGGGCTGCTGGTGAAATGGGAGCAGCCCCTGCACGAGAACTGGCTGTTCGGCGAACTGGTGGGCGGCCATTTCTGGGCGCGCCCGGACGCGCAGAGCGAGCGCGCCAGCGTCTGGGCGGTGGGCGCGGGTCTGAAGATGCGGTTTTGAGTCGATCCTGAGGGCATTCGACTGGGCGGGGCGCGTGTCCGCATGTGCGTTAGCGAACAGACCGACCGCAGGGCGCCGGCTACAACTGCGCGACCCCCGTTGTAACAGGACGACTGCATGACCCCACGCGCACCCCACCCGCCGCCGGTGCCACCCACGCTGGCCGACCAGAAAGCCGACTTCACGGCAGAAGGCTCACCCCCGCCTGGCAAAGTGGCCACGACGCCGCCAGTGGCGACAACGCCAACAACGCCAACAGCGCCGACAGCGCCCGTGGTCCCCAAGGTCAAGCCCGATCCCCGTCACAAAGCGTCCAAGCACAAGCAGGCTGGCTGACCGGTGCACATCACCGGCGTCGGAACGGCCCACCCTGAAGCGCGCTACACCAAGGCCGAATGCCTGCTTGCCTTTGAGCAGTCGGACTGGTTCACACGCCTGGACAGCCGCGCCCATTTCATCGCGCGCACGGTCCTGCAGCGAGACAACGGCATCGACGCCCGCCGGCTGGCGGTGGACACGCTGGCCGATGTGTTCACCATCGATCCCGACACACTGTCGCGCCGTTTCCTGAAGCACGCACCGGCCCTCGCGGCGCAGGCCGGCACGCGTGCTCTGGCCGCGGCGGGCCTGGGCCCGGCGCAGATTGACGCCGTGGTGGTCAGCACCTGCACCGGCTACCTCTGCCCGGGCCTGTCAGGGCACGTCATCGAAAGACTGGGCTTGCGCACCGACGTGCAGGCCTACGACCTGGTCGGCCAGGGCTGCGCCGCCGCGCTGCCCAACATGCAACTTGGACACGCGCTGCTGGCCACGGGCCGCAGCGACCACGTGCTGTCGGTGTGTGTGGAAGTCAGCAGCGCCGCAATGTACCTGGACAACGACCCCGGCGTGCTCATCAGCGCCTGCCTCTTTGGCGACGGTGCGGGCGCCGCGGTGTTGTCCAACCAGCACATCGGCAACGGGCGCCGCGTGGAATGGAAGGACAGCACGTCGCTGACCGAACCCGGCCACCGCAGCGCGTTGATGTTCGAGCAGCGCGACGGCATGCTGCGCAACATCCTCACCCGCGCCGTGCCCGCCCTGGCGGCCGAACATGCACAGCGCGTGCTGGGCACCGTGCTCGGCCGCGCTGGCCTGAACCCGGGCGATGTGTCCGCATGGCTGATGCATGCCGGCGGCCGCGACGTGCTGCTGGCGCTGCAACAACAGCTGGAATTGGAACCGGCGGACCTGCACCACAGCGCCGCCATGCTGCGCGAATATGGCAACCTGTCCAGCGCCTTCGTGTATTTCGTCCTTCAAGCGGCGCTGGCCGACCGCGAAGCGGGCGGCGCCGCCGGCGGCTGGTGGTGGCTGTCGTCGTTTGGTGCGGGCTTCAGCTGCCACGGCGCATTGTTGGAGGTGCAGGACCTGCTGGAACGGCAGGCCCCGCAGTGAAGCTGCCGCGGGTTGTCATGGCCGAGGCGCTGGACCACCTGGCCCCGTCCGATCCCGCCGCGCGGCGCTCACGCCGGGACCTGGCGCGCATCCACCGCGTGATGGCAACGCGGTCGATCCTGGCGCGTGGCTGGCAGGCGCTGGTGCCGGCGCAGCAGACGAAGGCGCCGCTGAAGGTGCTGGAGTTGGGCGCTGGTGACGGCACGCTGCTGCTGGGCGTGGCACGCCGCCTGGGCCGCGGGTGGCCGCCCGTGCAACTGACGCTGCTGGACCGACAGCCCGTCGTCAGCCAGGCCACGCTCGCCGGATACGCCAGCCTCGGCTGGCGAGTCACGGTGCGCGTGGCCGACGTGCTGGACTGGGCGGCGGCCGAGCCCGAGCGCGAGCCCACATCCGCATCCACGCCGGGCCACAGCCACGCTCCCAGTGCACCGCGCTGGGATCTGGTCTCGACAAGCCTCTTTCTGCACCACTTCGAAGGTGCGCAGCTCGACGCCGTCCTGCGCGCCGTGGCCACGCGGTCGCTGCGCTTCTTTGCCTGCGAACCTCGCCGCGGCTGGCTGCCACTGGCGGGCAGTCACCTCGTCGGCGCGCTGGGCGCCAACGCCGTGACGCGGGCCGACGCGGTGCTGAGCGTGCGCGCGGGTTTTCGCGCCCGCGACCTGGGTTCCCGCTGGCCCGGCGACGGTGCCTGGCAATGCAAGGAGTACTCGGCCGGCCTCTTCAGCCATTGTTTCAGCGCGTGTCAGGCGAGGTTGATGGGATGAGCAACCTCAGCAGCGCCAACCGCTCGGCCAGCAGGCCCTTCGACGCCATCATCGTCGGCGCCGGCCCGGCCGGTTCAACGGCGGCGATTCTGCTGGCGCGTGCCGGCTGGGCCGTGGCGCTGGTCGAGCGGCAGACCTTCCCGCGCCGCAAGGTCTGCGGAGAATGCATCGCCGCCAGCAACCTGCCGCTGTTGGCACACCTGGGCATTGGCGAAGCCGTCGAAGCGCAGGCCGGCAGCGAGTTGCGTCAGGTGGCGCTGCTGCACGGCGGCCGCGCCGTGACGGCTGAACTCCCGGCTGCAGAACATGCGGCTGATGCGGGTCATGCCCGTTACGCCTGGGGCCGCGCCCTGGGCCGCGAAGCGCTGGACACGCTGCTGCTGGCACGGGCCCACGCCGCGGGTGCCGCGGTGCTGCAACCATGGTCGGTGCAGGCCATTCAGGGCGGGCCCGGGGCTTGGCACTGCGAGCTGCGGGCGCTGGATTCGCCCGCCCTGCAGCGTCTGCGCGCGCCGCTGCTGATCGACGCCCACGGTGCCTGGGAAGCGCTGCCCTCCGGCCGCATGCAGCGCCAGCCGCCTCGGCGCAAAATGCACAGCCGTGCCGACCTCTTTGCCTTCAAGGCCACCTTCACGGCTGCCACGCACGCGGCCGACACCATCAGCGTGCTGGCGCTCGACGGTGGTTATGGCGGGATGGTAGTGGCCGACGGCGGCTTGCTCACCCTGGCCTGCTGCATCCGCCGCGACCGCCTGAGTGAACTGCGCGGCGCAGCACCCGGCCTGCGTGCCGGCGACGCGGTGCAGGACTGGCTGACGAAAGAATGTGGTGGCGTCCAGCGGGCCCTGCTGGGCGCCACTCGCCAGGGCCACTGGCTGGCTGCCGGGCCCATCGATCCCGGCGTGCGCGTTGCAGCGACCGATGAGATGTTCTGCATCGGCAATGCGGCGGGTGAAGCACATCCGATCCTGGGCGAAGGCATCAGCATGGCGCTGCAGTCGGCAGCGCTGCTGTGCCGGCACCTGCTGGGCGACGTCGAATCGCGTGCGCCCACGGCGGCGCTGCAGGCCGTGCTGCAACGCCGTTATGCAGCCGACTGGCAGCGCGAATTTGCTCCGCGCGTGCGCCTGGCTGCCGTCTTTGCACACGCCGCCATGCACCGCCGCAGCGCCACGCTGTTGATGGCGCTGGCACGGCGCTGGCCCGCGCTGCTGACACGGGGTGCGCGCTGGGGCGGCAAAATCAGTCCGTTGCACGCCGCCGCCGCCGCCACCGAGCCGCACGCCCTTCCCGCCCACACCGCGTCGCCCCATACTTCCTGAAGGCTGCCCCGGCAGACGTCCACCATGAGCACCACCTTTGACCGCCTCAGCATGATCCTTCAGCAATCCTTCAAGGTGCCCGCCGAAAAAATCACCACCGACGCCACGCTGGCCAGCCTGGACATCGATTCGCTGGGCACGGTGGAATTGCTGTGGCAGGTGGAAGAGGCGTTCAGGATCACGATTCCAGCACCCCCGAAAGACCTGCTGACACTGTCTGACGTCGCGCAACACATCGACCAGCTCATTGACCAACTTGCAGTGCGCCCAGCCGTCCCTCTCACCAAGGCGCCCGCCGCCGCCACGCCTGCAGACCCACGCCACGCACCATGAGGCGGGTGGCGGTCAGCGGCATCGGCGTCGTATCGCCACTGGGCAACAGCGCAGAAGATGCCTTTGCCGCGGCCCGCGCCGGCCGGTCGGGCATCCGCGTGCTGGCTCTGCCCGAATTCCCGCTTGCCGGCCGCCTGAGCACACCGCTGGCCGCCACCGCCCAGCTGGACGAAGCGGCGCTCTTCAGCAGCATGCAGCTGCGCATGCTGGACCGCTTCAGCCTCTTTGCGCTCTTCGCTGCCAAGCAGGCGGTGGCGGCGGCGCATCGCGCGCTGGCCGATGTGGACCTGGAGCGCGCCGGCGTCTTTGTCGGCAGCGGGATGGGCGGCATCACGAGCCAGGACGAAGGCTACAAGACCTTTTATGGCGACGCGTCGGACCGCGTCAAGCCCTTCACCATCCTGCTGGGCATGCACAACGCGGCGGCGGCGTGGATCGGCATGGAGCACAGCTTCCGGGGGCCCAACATGACCTACTCCACGGCCTGTTCTTCATCGGCCGTGGCCATCGGCGAAGCCTGGCTGCGCGTGGCCAGTGGCCAGCTGGAGCTGGCCATCGCGGGCGGTGCCGAAGCACCGCTGTCGCCGGGCTCGTTGATGGCCTGGTGCGCGCTTCACACCGTGGCACAACTCGACCCGGTGGAGCCTTCGGCATCGTGCCGGCCGTTTTCAAAGAACCGCAGCGGCATGGTGCTGGGCGAAGGCGCGGCCATGCTGGTGCTGGAGCCGTGGGACCGGGCCGTGGCACGCGGCGCGCCGATCCTCGGTGAGATCCTGGGATACGGGCTGTCCAGCGATGGCAGCCACATCACGCGGCCCAGTGTGGAGGGCCAGGCCGCGGCGCTGCGGTCCGCCCTGCGGTCGGCCGCCATCGACGCCGGCGCGGTGGACGCCATCAACGCCCACGGCACCGGCACGCAGGCCAATGACAGCACGGAGACGGCGGCCATCCGTGCCGTCTTCGGCGTACGCGCCGAGCAGATTCCCATCAGCGCCACCAAGGCTGTGCACGGACATCTGTTGGGCGCTGCAGGGGCGCTGGAATGTGTGCTGTCGTTGATGGCGATGCGCCATACGGTGGCGCTGCCGACCATGCACCTGCAGACGCCGGACCCAGAGTGCGACCTGGACTACGTGGCCAACGCCGCGCGCGAAGGCGTGGCCGCGCGAACGATGCTGTCCAACTCTTTCGCCTTTGGCGGCAGCAACGCCGTGCTGGTGCTGGGCGCCGGCAACTGACGCAACTGACCCGCTGGGCGCCGCTTCTGACGGTCATTGCGACAGGTGGATCACGTCGCGCAGCGGCGGGTAGATGTGGTTCCGCCAGCGCTTGCCGCTAAAGCCACCGAAGTGGCCGACGCGGGGCTGCACGTGGTGCGTGCGCAGGTGCGGGCGCAGGCGTCTGGCCAGGTCTTGCGCAGGCAGGGTCTGGCCGATGGCGCAGATGTCGTCGCGTTCGCCTTCGATGGCGATGAGCGCGGTGCGGCGGATCGCAGCCGGTTTGACCAGGCGGCCCTTGCAGCTGAGCTCGCCCTTGGGCAAAGCATCACGCTGGAGCACCAGAGCCATGGTCTCCACGCGGTGTTTGCGCCGGTGGCGACGCGCTTCCCGACCTATGACGCGATGGACTTGAAGCCCGCGGGGCCGGCGACTTCCAGCTATTCCATGTCGGGCCAACAGTCGTGCAGGCAGTGCGCAACGCCGGGGCGCTGGTGCACGCAGTCGCCGGCTTCCACGAGCGTGATCTTGTCTTCGTGCATGAACTTGGCCCGGCCCTTGGCCATGCACGCGATCTGGAATTCCGCTTCATGGCGGTGCCAGCCGGTGCCAGCCGGCGACTGTGAGGCTGCCGCATCCATAGGCTGTTCCAACCTCAGCCGCGCGGCGAGACCCAGACGCCGAAGATGGCCTTGGTCTTGGTCCAGCCCGACAGGCGTTCGTCGGACACCACGTCCAGAAAGTCCGAGAGCTTCTTCGACTTGACCATCGTGTACATCGTCAGCGCAATCGTGGGCACGAAGACGGCAAAGAACATCAGCAACTTCTGCCACAGCGGCGCGTCGGCCTCGGCCAGCAGGTTCATGCCGAGGAAGCCGGTGGTCACGGTGCCGATGAGGCCGAAGATCGTCACCACCGTCAGCCGCACCACGGTGTTGGCCTGGCGGCGCAGCGAGTCGGCGTCGAGATAGCCGTTCATGTCGCGGATGCGCTCTTTGACTTCTTCATACACGGCGTCGATCTGCAGGTGCCGTGTGCACAGGTGGAAAAGCGCCTTCACATGTGCCTGCTCGGACACCTCATGGAACCAGTAGCGGTGCGTGAAGCCCAGGAAGCCGACGTAGCTCAGGCGGATCAGGCGCTTGAAGCGCTTCACGCTTTCGGGCTGGCTCACGTCCATCGCCGTCAGTGCCTCGGCCAGCTGGTCGGAATACATCAGCAGCGTGGCCTTCTGGAAGTGCGCGATCAGGAAGAGCAGGAAGTGCTGGTGGCGAAATTGCGCCAGCACACCGCGGTCGGCGCAGCGGTAGAACTCGCTTTGCGCGTCGCCCACGGCAATCAGCGCCAGGCCTGAACACAGGTAGCGGGTGTTGGGCGCGGCGCCGGCGTCGGACCAGAAGCGGTCGTAGCAGAAGTGCTGCTCGAAGTCCGCCAGGTGCTGCTCACCATAGGGCAAGGTCACTTCGCTGCCGGGCAACGCATCGCCGCCGCCCGTCACCAGGCCCAGGCGGATGAAGTCGCTGCGTGTCAGCAGGCGCGGCTCGTCCACGGCCAGGTAGGCCATCATCGGCATGCGGTAGTACTCGATCTGCCGGTAGCGCAGCGGGCCCGGCAGTGCGGAATGGTGGTTGACCAGTGGCGCCAGCACAAAGTCCCAGTGCGCCGAGATGCGCGGCGCGCGGTGTTCGGCCACATGGGCCAGGAAGTTGTCGCGCTCCTGGGCGTCGCTGCGCGCCAGCACGCTGCCATCCGCTGCCAGCCACTCGACGCCGGCCAGGCAGTGCAGGGGCTGGCCTTGGGCGTCCCAGCCCGCGGGGTAGGCGCGGCCAAAGCGGTACATCAGCTCCTGCGCCTGCGCCAGCGGCAGGTCGTCTGCGGCCACCTCCACGTTGAGCAGCACGATGTCCACGCCGTAGAAGAAGTACAGGTCCACGTGCACCACCTGCAGCGTGACGGGCGCGTCACCCAGACGAGGCACCACCCTTACGGCCGCGATGTCGCGGCGGCGGAAGACCCGCATGGGTGAACCCGTGCTGCTGTCGCCAGCGGCGCGCCTGCTGCGCCCTTCGCCGTATAGGAAGCGCTGCACGTAGGGCAGGAAGGTGACGAATTCGTTGTAGTGGCGTTCCTGGAACCCGCCGGCGCCGCCGTTGTATTCGTCGAAGTGTTCGTGCCAGGGTGAGGCGTCGCCCATGGCGCGCAGCAAGTGCCAGGGTGCACGGCGGTGTTCGGAGTCGTCGGCCACGCCGTCGGGGATCAGCCGCAGCGGCCACAGCAGGGCCTGGCGCAGGTGCCGCACCGTTGTCTGTGTGTGCGGGGCGGCAGGCCCGCCTTGCGGTGTCGAATGCAGCATGGCGGCAGTGTAGGTGCGCACGTGCGCGGCTCATCGACTGCAACCATCGGTAATGCGGCGCCAGGCCTTGCCGCGCGCGGCGGAGATGAAAGCCTGCGCGCGCGCGGCTGCCACTGCCGACACGTTGCCAACCTCGCATGCACCACCGGTGGTGCGATGGGGCAGATTGCGGTGCGGCTGTGTCACCAGCCGCACCATCGCGGACCACAGCACCCGGCGCGTGGATGCGCGGGTGCGCCGCGCAATACATCACGTTGCATGGTGAGTGTCCGGGCGCGGTACCTTTCGGGCCCGCAACGCCCACCCCCTGTCACATCGAATGTTCGGCCGTCCGCAAGAAATTGTTTTCCAGTCCTATGGCAGGCGGCGCTCGTTCTGGCGGTCGTTCTGGCGCTCTTTCTGGCGTCCGCCGCGTTGGTTGCTGCTGCTGCTCTTGGGCTCCGCCGCAGGCGCGGCCGCAGTCCTGACCGTCCAGGAACGTTACCTGCCGCCGCGACTGTCGGCCGACGCGTCCGAGCAGTTGCGCGGCGCCTTCGACTTGGCCGATGCCGAGCGGTTGCGCTTGAAGAGCGCCTTGCCTTGCCAGCCGACCCGCGTGGCGGCGCCGTCGCGGTGCGTGCGGGCAGATTCACGGTCAAGGGCGGGCAACTCGACTACAGCGTCGTGCTGACACGCGAGCTTGCGGTGGGCAAGCCGCTGCCTGGCTCGCTGCAGTTGCTGCTGGCCGATGATTCAGAACGGGGTGCCACGTCGCTGGTCACGCCGCAGGCGATCCCGGTGGCGCTGGGTGGGCAGGAGGTCTTGCGCGGCAGCGTGCCCCAGCCAGCGGGCTTCAGGCCGCGGCAGGCCACCGTCCAGGTGCTGGACCGGGCCGGCGGCAAAGCACTGGCCACGCGAGTGTTGCTGATCCAGTGATGCCTTCGGCCCCGACGATCCATCCACCTTCAAACCCGGACCCACTTATGAACGCAACAGCCGATTCGGCCACGCCGTCCGAGGCGCAAGGCGCCCTGCCCCTGCTGCAGGTCGATCCCGACGTGCCGCCGCTCAGCCCCACGGAAAGTCTGAACGGTTGGCACCGGGAATTCTGTGTCGAGTTGCTCGGTGCAGGCGGCGCCCGCGTGTTCGTGCGCAGCGTTCGCCAGAGCTCTTTCAGGGCCAGCGAGATGCTGCGCGGCATTCTGTTCGTGCGGCTGGATACGCGGTTCACTGACTTGCCTGGCTGCGTGAAAGCCCTTCACAGCGAGCTGAAAAGTCTGGCCGCCACGGCCCGGCGGGCTTCGCCCACCAAGGCCAACCTCTTCGTCACGCTGGACTACAACCGGGCCGCGTGGGAACGCGTGGAAGCAGGCGTTGACCGCTGGGCGCGGGGCTGAACGTCGCAGCCCGCAGTCGGGTCTTCTAGCTGCGCGCGATGGCCGCGATGCCTGCGATGGCGTCCGCAAAACGCGGCAGCAACTGCACCGGCAGGTCATGCCCCATGCCGGGCACGAGATCGATGCGGGCACCCTGGATGCGCGCGGCCAGGTCCTGCCCCGCGGCCACAAGCACCAGCGGGTCGGCCAGGCCGTGGATGATCTGCGTCGGTGACCGGATCAGCGGCAGCATGGCACTGCGGTCGCCATCGGCCGCCACCGCCATCAGCTGCCGCGCCGTGCCCGCCGGGCGGTAAGAGCGCTTCACTGACGCCAACAGGCGCCGGCGCAGAGCTTCGGGCTCAGCCGGATAAGCGGGGCTGCCGATGAGGGCCAGCAGCTTCTGCAGGTGCGCGACCACCGCGTCCGGGTCCTTGCCGTCGGGCCGCGACAGCAGCGCCTTCTGCACCCGCCAGTTGGGCTGCGGCAGCTTGCGCGATCCGCTGGTGGTCATCATCAGTGTCAAGCTCTTGACGCGCTGCGGGTGGCGCGCGGCGACGTGCTGCGACACCATGCCACCGAGTGAGGCGCCGCAGACGTGGGCCTGCTGCACGTTCAGCGCGTCCAGCACGCCCACCGCATCGGCGGCCATGTCGTGCAGGCCGTAAGGCGCCGTCACCGGCAGGTGCAGCGCATGCCGCAAGGCACCGATGGCCAGCCCGGGCATGCCATGGTGGTCAAAGCTCTGGCTCAAGCCGGCGTCTCGGTTGTCCATGCGGATGACACGAAACCCGCGCGACACCAGCAACTGCACAAAATCATCGGGCCAGCCGATGAGCTGCATGCCCAGGCCCATGATCAAGAGCAGCGGCTCTGCGTTGGCGGGGCCTTGGTCATCGACTTCGATGCCGATGCCGTTGGCGACGATTTGCATTCAGTGCTTCCTAAGGGTTGGCAAGATCACAACTCCGCACTCGCCTGCAGCGGCGAATGGTGCGTGACCTTGTAGAACCACTTGCGCGCGCCCTTCACATCAAAGCGCTGCCAGGCCTTCGGATCTTGCGCCAGGCGGTCGGCCACGGCGTACAGCGCGAGCGGATTCATGCCCATGCCGACGTGGCTGGCGTGGACTTCGATGTTCTCGGTGTGCGGTGCAGCGGGGTTGATGCTGCACTGCCAGGCCACGATGCCGTCGGTCTTGCTGTATATGCTGGTGGTGGGGCACGCGGGTGGGACGCGGATCTGTTCCACCAGCGCCGGGTCGTGCACCGACTGGCCGCTGACCATTTCATAGAAGCGCCAGGCGTTGGTGGCCCGCGGATGGCCGCTGAAGGGCGTGCCGAGTGTGATGACGCAGCGCGCCACGGCGGGCTGCTCTTTGGCGATCTCGCGCGCGTACAGGCCACCCAGGCTCCAGCCGATGAGACTGACCTTTTCCTGATGGCGCTGCGCCACCTGCTGCACATGGGCGCGGCAACTGTCCAACACGCCGTGGCGCGGGCCGAAGTTGAAGCCCTGCTTCCAGGGGTAAGGGGTGTAGCCCCGGTCGCGCAAGAAGTTGCGCAGCGGCACGGTGCTCATGTCGGCGGCACCCAGTCCCGGGAACACCACCACCGGGTGACCGTCGCCGACGGGCAGCTTGTTCAGCCACGGCGCGGCGGCCAGCATGGCCGCGTATTCCCACGGCGCGCGGGCCTCCATCATCATCAGCAGCGGGCCCGGCGCGTTGACCGCTGCGCTGGTGTCGAAGGACGCAAAAGGGTTGGGCTGCGGTTTGGCTTCGCGAGCCGCAATTGGCCGGCGTTTCAGAAAAGTCATGCAGGCAATGTTAGCCAGTGCGCCGCTTTCGCCCTGGAGCAGTTGCCCTAGGTTTGACCGCCTTCTTGCCTGCACTGCTTGTCACCTGGGCGACAGCGGCACCTACTGCCGTGCTCACGGCCGTGCTCACGACCTTGCGCGCCATCTTGCCCACCGTGCCGGCGACTGTTTCTGTCAACCGGCCCGCCACCTTGCGCGTGGTGCGACCCACCACGCTGCCGTGCGGCGTGTCTTCATGCGCTGCGTCGCCCGGCTGCGGCAGTGCGCGCAGGTCGTCGAAGGCTATGGCGATGGCGTCAGCCAGTTCCCGCACATCGGGCATCGCCGTGCCGTCGGCCATCAAGCCGAAGTCCAGCGACTGGTCGTAACTCTGCACGGTGATGTTCAGTGCCATGCCGTGCACGATGATCGACGTCGGGTAGTTGGTGACCATGTGCGCACCGGCCATGTACAGCGGCACCGGTGGCCCGGGCACGTTGCTGATGACGACATTAGCCACCTGCGGGATGCGGTCGGCCACCTTGGCCTTGCCGTACAGGGCGGTGGCCGCTTCAATCAACCACGGCACCCCCAGCGATGGGAAATCGGTCGGCAGGAGGCTCTTGATGCTGCCCATGCTGGTCTTCATCGCGGCAGTCGCCGCCTTCACATGCGCCAGGCGTTTGCCAGTGTCGGCGATGTTCGTGCCCAGGCTGATGAGGCTCATGCTGGCTTGGTTGTCGGCGGTGGTGTCGCCCTTTTCGCGCAGCGAAATCGGCACCGCCGCCACCAAACTCTTTCGTGGCAGGGTGCGGCGCTTGCCGTAGTAGCGGCGCAGTGCGCTGCTGCACAGCATCAGCACCATGTCGTTGATGGTGGCGCCGTGCACGCGGCCCAGCGCCTTCAGTTCCTGCATCGGCAGCGTGACGCTGGCGAATGCGCGTGTCGGCGTGACGGACATGTTCAGCGGCGTGCGCGGCGCCAGCGTCAGGTTGCTCGGCCCTTTCTTCCCGCTGAGCAGCGAAGAGGTGCTGATGGCCGTGCCGGCTGCGTTTTTCAGCGTGCCCACCGTGGCCGGCAGGTTGCGCACGATTTCGGCCACCTTCTGCGCCTGGTTGCCCAGCACGCCGCGCAGCATCTCGGTCATCTCCAGGCGGAATGTGCGCGGGCGCTTGGAGGCCGGCGCGTCGATCGTGCGCGGCACCGGCGTCACGTCCAGAATGACATTGGCCAGCGCCACCGCGGCCTGGCCGTCCACCGCCGCGTGATGCAGCTGCGTGTACATGGCGACGCGCTTTTTGCCGTCGGCCGACGGTGCCAGGCCCTCGAAGATGTGGAACTTCCACAGCGGCCGTTTGCGGTCCAGCAGCACGGGGTGCAGCAGCGAAACTTGTGCCTCCAGCTCGCGCATGCCGGCACCCTTGGGCAGCGCGATCTCGACGATGTGCTGTTTCAGGTCCGGCTCGGCATCCACCCAGGCCGGGTTCGCCAGGTTCAGTGGCATCCACCACAACTTGCGCCGCAACACCGGCGCCACCGGCAGCCGCGTGGCCATGTGCTTGCGCAACGCGGTGACGAACTTGCCCTTGTAGCCGGCAGGCAGTTCAAACACGTGCAAGGCGCCCACGTGCATGGGCATCTCGGGCGTTTCGAGGTACAGGAAGGTGGCGTCCAGGCCGGAGAGTTGTTTCATGCGGGCTTTCGCGCCCGGACGGACCCGGGCCTGTGGCCCCATGCTAGGGCGCACGCACCGGGCAGCGGCCCCGGGCTCACCCTAGCCGGTGGACGGCGGCTGTGCCGGTTTCAGCGCCAGCAACTCATTGCCGGCCAAGGCCGCCAGCACCAGCAGGCCACCACCCAGGACGGCCGTGGATGGCGCCTCGCCAGCGCCCAGCCAGGCCCAGGCGACACCGAATACGACCTCCAGCAAGCCCAGCAACGAGATCTCTGGTGCGCTGAGCACCCGTGCGACCGCCACGGCCATCAGGCAGGGAATGGCCAGTTGCACCACACCGAGCAGTGCCAGCAGGCCCATGTCTTGCGCCGACGCCGCCAGCGGCCAGGCCAACGGCAGCGTGAGCGCGGCCGACAGCAGCGCGCCCAGCAGCACTGCGGGCAGCATGTCCGCGCCGCCACCGTCTTGCGACTTCAGGTGTTGCAGCAGCGTCCAATTGATGGCCGCAGCCACCGGCACCGCCAGTGCCACGACAGTGCCCAACAGGTGACGTGGGTCCCCTGCACTCACCTCATGCCCGTACATCCACGCGATGCCGATGCCGGCCAACGCAATGGCGCCCCAGGTCCGTGGCGCGAGCTTGTGCCCCAACAGCCCGCGCGCCAGCAACGCCGTCAACAAGGGGCCGATCGACATCGTCACCAGCACGTTGGCCACCGTGGTCAGCGTCAGCGCGACCATGAAGGCCGTGAACATCACGCACCAGCACAGGCCCGACACCCAGAGCGCGCGGCCGCCGTTTTTCAGCGACTGCAGCAGCACTGTGGGTCCGCGCAGCCACGACAGCAAGACCAGCAGCGCCAGCGCGTTGAAAGCGCTGCGCCAGAAGGTGACTTCAAAGCTGCGCGCGGCTTCCAGGTGGCGCGACACCACGCCGGCGATGCTCCACATCAGCGTCGCGGCGACCATGACCCACACCGCTTTGCGGTGATTCACATTAGCGCTTTGCGGTGCGTCATCTTCATGCCGGCAAACCCGCTCAGGCGCCCGGGCGGCCGGCGCGCTTGCGCTCGTGCTCGGTGAGGAAACGCTTGCGCACGCGGATGCTCTTCGGCGTGATTTCCACAAGCTCGTCGTCGGCGATGAACTCCACCGCGTATTCCAGGCTCAGGTCGATCGGCGGCGTGATCTTGATCGCGTCTTCCTTGCCGCTGACGCGGAAGTTGGTGAGCTGCTTCTGCCGCACCGCGTTCACCACCAGGTCGTTGTCGCGGCTGTGGATGCCGACGATCATGCCTTCGTACACCGGGTCGCCGGCCTTGACGAACATGCGGCCGCGGTCGTCCAGCTTGCCCAGCGCATAGGTCACGATTTCGCCCTGGTCCATGCTGATCAGCACGCCGTTCTTGCGGCCCGCGATCTCGCCCTTGTAGGCCTCGTAGCTGTCGAAGATGTTGCTGATGAGGCCGGTGCCGCGCGTCAGGTTCATGAACTCGTTGCTGAAGCCGATCAACCCGCGCGCCGGGATGCGGTATTCAAGCCGTACGCGGCCACGGCCATCGGTTTCCATGTTGGCCAGTTCGCCCTTGCGTTCACCCAGTGCCTGCATCACGCCGCCCTGGTGCTGGTCTTCGATGTCGACCGTCACCATCTCGATCGGTTCATGGCGCTCGTCACCCACGTCCTTCATCACGACACGCGGCTTGCCCACGGCCAACTCATAGCCTTCGCGGCGCATGTTTTCCAAGAGGATGGTCAGGTGCAGTTCACCGCGCCCGCTCACCTCAAAGATGCCGTCTTCGCCGGATTCCTTGACCTTCAGCGCCACGTTGCTCTGCAGTTCCTTCTGCAGCCGGTCCCAAATCTGGCGGCTGGTGACGAACTTGCCTTCACGGCCTGCGAGCGGGCTGTTGTTGACGCAGAAGTTCATCGTCAGCGTCGGCTCATCGACCTTCAGCATCGGCAGCGGCTGCGGGCTGGCGATGTCGGTGACGGTGACGCCGATGCCGATGTCCTCGATGCCGTTGATCAGCACGATCTCGCCCGGGCCGGCTTCGGTGACCTGGATGCGCTCCAGCCCTTCAAAGGTCTGCACCTGGTTGACGCGGCTCTTGTAGGCGCGGCCGTCAGGGCCTTCCATCACCCACACGTCCATCGCCGGCTTCACGGTGCCGGCGTTGACGCGGCCGACCCCGATGCGGCCGACGAAGCTGGAGTAGTACAGCGACGAGATCTGCAGCTGCAGCGGCGCGGCGGGGTCGCCTTCGTGCGCCGGCACGTGCGTCAGCACGGTGTCGAAGAGGGCGCTCATGTCGGTGGCCCAGTGCTCGCCGGCGGGGCCTTCCGTGAGCGACGCCCAGCCGTTCAGGCCGGACGCATAGACGACCGGAAAGTCCAGCTGGTCTTCAGTGGCGCCGAGCTTGTCGAAGAGCTCGAAGGCGGCATTGATGACGTAGTCGGGCCGCGAGCCCGGCTTGTCGACCTTGTTGACGACGACGATGGGCTTCAGGCCCAGCGCCAGCGCCTTCTTGGTGACGAAGCGCGTCTGCGGCATGGGTCCTTCCTGGGCGTCGATCAGCAGCACCACGCCATCGACCATCGACAGTGCGCGTTCCACCTCGCCGCCGAAGTCGGCGTGCCCGGGGGTGTCGACGATGTTGATGTGCGTGCCCTTCCAAGTCACGGCGCAGTTCTTGGCCAGGATGGTGATGCCGCGTTCGCGTTCGATGTCGTTGCTGTCCATCACGCGCTCCGCGACCTTTTCGTTTTCACGGAAGGTGCCGCTCTGGCGCAGCAGCATGTCCACCATGGTGGTCTTGCCGTGGTCGACGTGGGCAATGATGGCGATGTTGCGAATGGCGTGGGTCATGGACTGTCCTGGACTTCAAGTGGGCTCAGCAGGCGGTCAGCGATCAGTTCGCCTGCGGTGATGTGGGCCGTGCCGAGGAAGGCACGCGGTTTTAGGGTGGGGCCGTCGTCAGGCGCCATCGGCGGCTGGCGGTACACACGCACGGCCGGTGCGTCGGCCAGCGTGACGCGGCGGCGCAGGCCGCAGAGGAAGCGGCCTGCTTCGTCGTCAGGCAGGTGCACATCGGGCCAGGCGGCCACCAGCACGTCGGGCGGCAGCAGCAACGCGTCGCGCTGGCTTTCAGTCAGTGCCGCAAGGGCTTCGATCGTGATGGCTTGCTCCAGGCTCAGAGCGCCACTGCCAGTGCGGCGCAACGCGCTCAGGTGCGCACCGCAGCCCAGCGCGGCACCGATGTCTTCAGCCAGCGTGCGGATGTAGGTGCCCTTGCTGCAGCGCACGTCCAGCACCAGTTCTGCATCCTGCCAGCGCACGATGTCGATGGCGTGAATGGTGATGCGGCGCGCGGGACGGTCGATCTCGATGCCGGCGCGGGCGTAGTCGTACAGCGCTTTGCCTTCATGCTTGAGCGCGGAATGCATCGGCGGGATCTGGTCAATGGCGCCGGTGAACTGGCGGCAGGCGGCCACGATGGCGGCCATGTCGGTCTGCACGGCACGTTCTTCAGTGACAGAGCCTTCACCGTCGCCGGTGCTGGTGCGCTGGCCCAGCTTCAATGTGGCGAGATAGCGCTTGTCGGCGTCCAGGCTGGCCTGCGAGAACTTGGTGGCGGCGCCAAAACACAACGGCAAGAGGCCCGTGGCCAAAGGGTCCAGCGTGCCCGTGTGGCCGCCTTTTTCAGCACGCAGGATCCCTTTAGTCTTCTGCAAAGCGTCGTTGCTCGTCCAGCCCAGGGGCTTGTCGAGCAACAGCACACCATGCAGCGTGCGACGGGGGGCTTTGCGCGGCTGCATCAGTCTTCTTTCGCGCGCACCGAATTGGCCTTGGTGATCAGCGCGCTCAGGTCGGCCGCGCGCTCGGTCGTCTTGTCGAAGTGGAAGTGAAGCGTCGGCACGGTGTGGATGGCCAGGCGCTTGAAAAGACCATTCCGCAAGAAGCCACCGGCTTCGTTCAGCGCCTTGGCGCTCTCTGCGGGGTCGCCCAGCAGGACCGAGAAGTAGATCTGCGCATGGGCGTAGTCCGGCGTCACATCGACGCTGTTGATCGTGACCATGCCCACGCGCGGATCCTTCAGATCGCGGATGAGTTCGGCCACGTCACGCTGGATCTGGTCAGCGACGCGGAAGCTGCGATTGGGGACGGCCTTTTTGTGTCTCATGGTGCTGCCTGCTCCAAATGAATCAGCCCCGCCGGGAGGCGGGGCTGATCGCTTGAGTAGCGTCGGCGCCCGCTTTACAGCGTGCGTGCCACTTCCTTGACTTCGAAGAACTCCAGCGCATCGCCTTCCTTGATGTCGTTGTAGTTCTTCAACTTAATGCCGCACTCAAAGCCTTCGGTGACGTTGCGCACGTCGTCCTTCAGGCGTTTGACCGATTCGACTTCGCCGGTGTAGATCACGATGTTCTCGCGCAGCAGGCGGAAGCGGGCGTTGCGAATGACCTGGCCGGCGGTGATCATGCAGCCAGCCACAGTGCCGATCTTGCTGGCCACGAACACGGTGCGGATCTCTGCAGTGCCGATGACTTCTTCCTTCTGCTCGGGCGCCAGCATGCCGCCCATGGCCGCCTTGATCTCGTCCACAGCGTCATAGATGATGTTGTAGTACTTGATCTCGACGCCGTTGCCCTCAGCCAGCTTGCGCGCACCCAGGTCGGCGCGGGTGTTGAAGCCGATGATGATGGCCTTGGACGCAATCGCCAGGTTGACGTCGCTTTCGCTGATGCCACCGACCGCCGCGTGCACGATCTGCACCCTGACTTCGGGCGTGCTGAGCTTGAGCAGGCTCTGCGCCAACGCTTCCTGCGAGCCCTGCACGTCGGCCTTGACAATGAGCGACAGCGTTTGTGCCGCGCCTTCGCCCATGTTCTCGAACATGCCTTCGAGCTTGGCGGCCTGGCGCCGGTTGAGCGTGACTTCGCGGTACTTGCCCTGGCGGAAAGTGGCGATCTCGCGGGCCCGGCGTTCGTCGCCCAGCACCATGAATTCGTCACCGGCCTGCGGCACTTCGGTCAAGCCCTGGATTTCCACCGGCATCGACGGGCCGGCGGATTCGATGGCCTTGCCATCTTCGTCCAGCATGGCGCGCACGCGGCCATAACTGCTGCCGGCCAGCACCACGTCGCCCTTCTTCAGCGTGCCGGTCTGGATCAGCACGGTGGCCACCGGGCCGCGGCCCTTGTCGAGCTTGGCTTCGATCACGATGCCCTTGGCTGCCGCGTCAGTGGGTGCCTTCAGTTCCAGGATTTCGGCCTGCAGCAGCACCTGTTCCAGCAGCGCATCCACGCCCGTGCCCATCTTGGCCGAGACACCGACAAACGGGGACTCACCGCCGAAGTCTTCAGGGATCACGCCTTCGGCCACCAGTTCGCTCTTCACACGTTCCAGGTTGGCGTCGGGCTTGTCGATCTTGTTCATGGCCACGACGATGGGCACACCGGCCGCCTTGGCGTGCGCGATGGCTTCCTTGGTCTGAGGCATGACGCCGTCGTCGGCCGCCACCACCAGGATCACGATGTCCGTCGCCTTGGCACCGCGGGCCCGCATGGCGGTAAACGCCGCGTGGCCTGGCGTGTCCAGGAAGGTGATCATGCCGCGCGGTGTTTCCACGTGGTATGCACCGATGTGCTGCGTGATGCCACCTGCTTCGCCCGCCGCCACACGGGCACGGCGGATGTAGTCCAGCAGGCTGGTCTTGCCATGGTCCACGTGGCCCATGACGGTGACCACCGGCGCACGCGGTAATTCTTCAGACGTGTGCAGCGCGGTTTCTTCTTCGGTGAAGGCTTCCGGGTCGTCGAGCTTCGCGGCCAGCGCCTTGTGCCCCATTTCTTCGACCACGATCATCGCGGTCTCCTGGTCCAGCTGCTGATTGATGGTGACCATCTGGCCGAGCTTCATCAACTGCTTGATGACTTCGGATGCCTTGACGCTCATCTTGTGCGACAGGTCGGCGACAGAAATAGTCTCTGGCACGTGCACTTCCTGCACCACCTGCTCGGCCGACTGCTGGACGCCTTCATGGTCACCCCGCTCGCCGCGGCGCGCACCGCCGCGCGGCGCACGCCAGCCCGGGCGGCCTGCAGCACCGCCGTCACTGCGGCCCTTGAGTGCGGCGCGCTTCTTGGCAGCGTCGTCCGCCCAACTGGACGACAGCTTTTCGGACTTGACCTGCTTGTTGACACCCGGCTTGGCAGCACCTGGTGCAGCGACTGCCCCGGGTGCCGTCTTGGGCTTGTGGATGGTGCCCTTGATGGCTTCCTTTGCTGCCGTGGCGGCTGCATCAGCCGGTTTGGCTTCTTCAGGCTTCTTCGCCAGCATCACCTTCTTCGGCGCGTTCATCATCGCGCGGATGGCGGCGGCTTCGGCTTCAGCGGCCTTGCGGCGGCGCTCCAGGTCACCTTGGCGTGCGGTGTCTTCGGCGGCCTTGTCGGCGGCTTTCACCACGCGCAGCACGGGCTTGGCCGGCTCGGCGGGCTTGGCGGCTTCTGCAGCGGCCGCAGCCGCAGCCGCGACTGCCGCAGCGGTCGTCGGTGCGGGGCTGGAAACCACAGGCGCTGGCGCAGCAGCGGCAGCGATTGCTGCAGCAACCGCGGCTTCGGCGGCCGCCTCGCGGGCGGCGGCTTCGGCAGCTTCTGCGGCTTCACGCGCTGCACGTTCCTGCTCTTCGCGCACGCGGCGCGTTTCGGCCAATTCGGCTTCCTGCTGGCGGATGGCGTCGGCCTGGGCCTGCGCTTCTTCTTCGCGGCGCTGCAGGTCCAGGTCTTCGGCGCTGGGGCCTGCTGGCTGGACTTCTGCTGCCGGTACGTCGTCGCGTTTGACGAAGACACGCTTCTTGCGCACCTCGACCTGGATCGTGCGCGCACGCCCACTGGCGTCGGCCTGTTTGATCTCGGTCGATGTCTTCTTGGTCAGCGTGATCTTCTTGCGCTCGGCGCCGGCCACAGTGCCGTGCGATGTGCGCAGGAAGTCCAGCAGACGCTCTTTGTCAGTCTCGGTCAGCGCGTCGTCGGGCGACTGCTTGGTCACACCGGCCGATTGCAGTTGCTCGAGCAGCGCCGTGGTCGGGCGACCAAGCTGCGTGGCTAACTGGGCGACGGTCATCACGGCCATGGGTTCTATTTCCTCGGGTGTTGCTGGTGCTGAAGGCGGTGGGCGGCTGCTGGGCTCAAACGTTGAACCAGTGCTCGCGGGCCTTCATGATCAGCGTCTTGGCGCGCTCTTCATCAATGGCGGTCATCTCGGTCAGTTCATCGACTGCCAGGTCGGCCAGGTCGTCACGCGTGTGGATGCCACCCTGCGCAAGTTGGCTGATGAGCTCGGGCGTCAGGCCTTCCAGGTCGCGCAGGTCCTGCGAGACCTCTGCGATCTTTTCTTCTTTTTCGATTTCCATCGTCAGCAAGGCATCTTTGGCGCGTGTGCGCAGTTCGTTCACGGTGTCTTCGTCGAAGGACTCGATCTCCAGCATTTCCTGCAGCGGCACGTAGGCCACTTCTTCCAGGCTGGAGAAACCTTCGGCGATCAGGATGTCGGCCACTTCGGCATCGACGTCGAGCTTGTCAACGAAGAGCGCGCGCACCGATTCGCTTTCGGTGGCCTCTTTGGCCTGCGACTCTTCGGCCGTCATGATGTTGATGCGCCAGCCGGTCAGTTCTGACGCCAGGCGCACGTTCTGGCCGCCGCGGCCAATGGCGATGGCGAGGTTCTCTTCGTCCACCACCACGTCCATGGCATGGCGCTCTTCATCGACCACGATGCTCTGCACGTTGGCCGGGGCCAGCGCGCCGATGACAAATTGCGCCGGGTCGTCGGACCACAGCACGATGTCCACGCGCTCACCGGCGATTTCATTGGTGACGGCATTGACCCGCGAGCCGCGCACACCCACGCAGGTGCCGATGGGGTCCACGCGGCGGTCGTGCGACACGACGGCAATCTTGGCGCGGCTGCCCGCATCACGGGCGCAGCTCTTGATTTCGAGCAGGCCCTGTTCGATCTCTGGCACTTCCTGGGCGAAGAGTTCGATCATGAAACCCGGCGCGCTGCGCGACAGCATGATCTGCGGGCCGCGCTGGGTGGCGTCAATGCCTTGCAGGAAGGCCCGCACGCGGTCACCGCTGCGCAGGTTTTCCTTCGGGATCATCTCGCTGCGCTTCAGGCGCCCTTCGACGCGGCCGCTTTCGACAATGATGTCGCCCTTGTCCAGACGCTTGACGGTGCCGACGAAGATCTTCTCGCCGCGGGCCAGAAAGTCGTTCAGCAATTGCTCACGCTCGGCGTCGCGGATCTTCTGCAAGATCACCTGCTTCGCCGCCTGCGCACCGATGCGGCCGATCGTCACCGATTCGACAGCCTCTTCGATGTAGTCGCCCTCCTCGATGTCGGGGATGCGGTCGAGCGCGTCCGACAACAGCTCTTCGGCGTCCGGGTTCTGCAGACCGGCCGAGTCAGGCACCACCAGCCAGCGGCGAAAGGTTTCATAGTTGCCCGTGTCGCGGTCAACCGCCACGCGCATGTCCACCTCGCCACCGTGCAGCTTCTTGCTGGCCGAGGCCAGCGCGGCTTCCACGGCGCCAAAAACGACATCGCGTTCAACCGTTTTCTCTCGCGAGATGGCTTCCACCAACATCAGCATTTCGCGGTTCATCTGATCCTTAGCCTCCGTCAACTTCAGGCGCGGGCTTTGCCGCTGCCTTGTCTGCACCACCAGTCTCGGCATCGTTGCCAAGCTTCGACTGGCGGCCCTTGAAATTCACCACCGGCACGAGCCGCGCTTCACGCACTTCCTGCAGCGTGAAACCCAGCACCTGCTCGGTCTTGCCAACCTTGAACACCAGGCTCCAGGCGCCGGCTTCACCCGCCGTCAACACACCCTGCCAGTTCTTGCGTTTCTCGAACGGCTGCTTCAGCGTGACGCTGATCTGCAGACCCACAAAGCGCTGGTAATCGGCTTCGCGCTTCAGCGGGCGGTCCAGCCCTGGCGAGGACACTTCCAGCCGCGCGTAGTCCAGGCCTTCCACTTCGAGCACGTACTGCAGCTGGCGCGTGACCTGCTCACAGTCTTCGACGGTCACGAATTCGTTCGTGTCCACCACTGCATCCGGGCCGCGGCCCGTGCGGTACACCCGGCCCGGGATGCGGTCGATCGTGATGCGCAAGAGGCCGCGCTGCGCGCGTTCCACGTCCACCAGTTCATAGCCGAGGCCGGCAACCGTGGCAGCAATCGCTTCCTGCCAGCCCATGCGAGCAGGCGCAACGGCAGCGTCCGCCGCGGGCTCATTGCCCGCAGCAGGCGTCTTGCCTGCACTGTGTGCCTTGCCACCGAAGCCGCTGTCGCTCAAAACCGTGCCTACCCTTGCCTTGGTCACCACGCGCAAATCCCGGCTGCGCGCCATGCCGCCGGGCGCGCCGCCAAGACCGGTGGTCCAGTGGCGCAAAAGCTGTTCTCAATGGAAGAGCGGCACACCACAAGAGTCGATCGAGCAAAAAAAATGGGCTGGAAGAGTCCGCCCAAGCAGCATTACCCGGAAAAGGCCGGATTATAGCTGCGCAATATTGCCCGGGCAAGATCGCGGCGTGGGGGCGACGCCCCAGGCCGGGCACGCATGCCAGAATCGCGGCCGATTTTGACCAGCAACAACAAGGACACACCATGGGCTTTCTCGCCGGCAAGCGCTTCCTCATCACGGGCGTGCTGTCCAACCGCTCCATCGCTTACGGCATTGCGCGCGCCTGCCATGCCCAGGGGGCCGAATTGGCCTTCAGCTACGTCGGCGAGCGCTTCAAGGAGCGTGTGACCGAATACGCCGGCCACTTTGGCTCCAGCCTGGTCTATGAGTGTGATGTCGGGAACGACGCCCACATCGACCAGGTGTTCCAGGATCTGTCCAAGGTCTGGCCGCAGTTCGACGGCTTTGTGCACTCGATCGGCTTCGCCCCGCGCGAGGCGATCGCTGGTGACTTCCTGGAAGGCATGACGCGCGAGAACTTCCGCATCGCGCACGACATTTCGGCCTACAGCTTCCCGGCGCTGGCCAAGGCCGCCCTGCCCTTTTTGCGCCCCAACGCCGCGCTGTTGACCCTGACCTACCTGGGCTCCATCCGTGCTGTTCCCAATTACAACACCATGGGCCTGGCCAAGGCCGCCTTGGAAGCCAGCGTGCGCTATCTGGCGGCCAGCCTGGGCCCAAAAGGGGTGCGCGTGAATGGCATTTCTGCCGGGCCGATCAAAACGCTGGCGGCCAGTGGCATCAAGGACTTCGGCAAGCTGCTGGGCATGGTGGCCCAGGCGTCACCCCTGGGCCGCAACGTGACGATCGACGATGTCGGCAACGTGGCCGCGTTCCTGCTGTCCGACCTGGCCGGCGGCGTGACGGCCGAGATCACCTATGTCGATGGCGGCTTCAGCCAGGCCATGATCGGGCCCGGCGTGGGCGAGTGACAGCAGGAGGCGTCAGACCTCCCGCACGCAGTCCACGTAGTAACGCCGTTCACCCGGCACGGTGTCGTCTTCCACGAGGCCGTGCACGTCCGTGTCGAAGCCCGGGAATGAACCGTTGAACTCGCGCGTGAAGCGCAGGTAGTCCACGATCTTCTTGTTGAAGCGCTCGCCCGGAATCAACAGCGGAATGCCAGGCGGATACGGCGTCAGCAGACTGGTGGTGATGCGGCCTTCGAGTTCATCGATGCTGACGCGCTCGGTCTTGCGGTGCGCAATGTGCGCGTAGGCCTCGCTGGGCTTCATCGCGGGCTGCAGGTCTGACAAATACATCTCGGTGGTCAGCCGCGCGATGTCGCCCTTGGCGTACATCTGGTGGATGCTCTGGCACAGGTCCTTCAGGCCCATGCGCTCGTACTTGGGGTAGGCCTGGCAGAACTCCGGCAGGATGCGCCACATCGGCGCGTTGCGGTCGTAGTCGTCCTTGAACTGCTGCAGCGCCGTCAGCAGCGTGTTCCAGCGGCCCTTGGTGATGCCGATGGTGAACATGATGAAGAAGGAGTACAGACCCGTCTTCTCCACCACCACGCCATGCTCGACCAGGAACTTGGTGACGATGGACGCGGGGATGCCGGTGTGGGCGAACTCACCCGACAAGCCCAGCCCCGGCGTGATCAGCGTGCACTTGATGGGGTCCAGCAGGTTGAAGCCTTCGGCCAGGTTGCCAAAGCCATGCCAGGGGTCGTTGGCCGCGAGCACCCAGTCCTGGCTGCTGCCCATGCCTTCGGTGGCCAGCACGTCCGGGCCCCAGACCTGGAACCACCAGTCCTGGCCGAACTCGGCGTCCACCTTGCGCATCGCGCGGCGGAAGTCCAGCGATTCGAGAATGCTCTCTTCCACCAATGCCGGGCCGCCGGGTGCTTCCATCATCGCCGCGGCCACATCGCAGCTGGCGATGATGGCGTACTGCGGCGACGTGCTGGTGTGCATCAGGTAGGCCTCGTTGAAGAGGTGGCGGTCGAGCTTGCGGTGGGTTGCGTCCTGCACCAGCACCTGCGAAGCCTGGCTGATGCCGGCCAGCAGTTTGTGCGTGGACTGCGTCGCAAACACCAGTTGGTCCGCCGGCCGCGCGCGGTTCTTGCCCATCGAGTGAAAGGTGCCGTAGAAGCGGTGGAAGGCGGCGTGCGGCAGCCAGGCTTCGTCGAAGTGCAGCGTGTCGATATAGCCGTCCAGCGCGTGCTTGATGGTCTCTGTGTTGTAGAGCACGCCGTCGTAGGTGCTCTGCGTCAGCGTCAGGATGCGCGGCTTGACGGTGGCCGGATCCACGCCCGCCAGCAACGGATTGGCGGCGATCTTGCGGCGAATGGCTTCGGGCGAAAACTCGCTGTCTGGAATCGGGCCGATGATGCCGTAGTGATTGCGCGTAGGCGTAAGGAACACCGGCACTGCACCCGTCATGATGATGCTGTGCAGGATGGAGACGTGGCAGTTGCGGTCCACCACCACCACGTCACCGGGCGCCACCGTGTGGTGCCAGACCATCTTGTTGCTGGTGCTGGTGCCGTTGGTGACGAAGAAGCAGTGGTCGGCATTGAAGATGCGCGCTGCGTTGCGCTCGCTCTGCAGCACGGGGCCGCTGTGGTCCAGCAACTGGCCGAGTTCTTCCACTGCATTGCAGACGTCGGCGCGCAGCATGTTCTCGCCGAAGAACTGGTGGAACATCTGACCGACCGGGCTCTTCAGGAAAGCCACGCCGCCACTGTGCCCCGGGCAATGCCATGAGTAGCTGCCGTCCTGCGCATAGTCCATCAGCGCCTTGAAGAACGGCGGCGCCAGGCCGTCCAGGTAGCTCTTCGCTTCGCGGATGATGTGGCGAGCCACGAATTCCGGCGTGTCCTCGAACATGTGGATGAAGCCATGCAGCTCGCGCAGGATGTCGTTGGGAATATGCTGGCTCGTGCGCGTCTCGCCGTAGATGTAGATCGGGATGTCCGCATTCTTGAAGCGGATCTCTTCGATGAACTTGCGCAGGTTCAGCACCGCCGGGTCGAGCTCTGGCCCGGGCGTGAACTCTTCGTCGTCAATGCTCAGGATGAAAGCGCTGGCGCGGCTTTGCTGCTGCGCGAACTGGCTCAGGTCACCATAGCTCGTGGCGCCCAGCACCTCGAAGCCTTCCTTCTCGATGGCCTGCGCCAGCGCGCGGATGCCGAAGCCCGAGGTGTTCTCGGAACGGAAGTCCTCGTCGATGATGACGATGGGAAAACGGAAGCGCAGCATGGCAGCAAGCCCCAAAGGGGCGGGTCGGTCGGAGAGGCGCGCAGTGTAGGACCTGCACGTCCGGATTCGTGACAGGGCCGCGCATTGCAGCCCGCTGTGTGGCGCCTACACTCCAATCTGCTTTTGTGAAGGAGAACTGCGCAATGGACTTGTCGAGCCCGAATCTTTGGTGGATCGCGGCCGGCGTGCTGGTGGCGGCCGAGCTGGCCACGGGCACTTTTTACCTGCTGATGGTGGCCCTAGGCTGCGTGGCGGGCGCCGCTGCGGCCTACCTCGGTTTCGGCACCAGCCTGCAGCTGGTGGCCGCCGCGCTGCTGGGTGGCGGGGCCACTTTTGCCTGGCACCTCAAGCGCCAACGTCAGCCTGCCGCGGCGCCAGCCGAGAGCAACCACGACGTCAACCTTGACATCGGCCAGACCGTGCAGGTGCACAACTGGAAGGCCGATGGCTCTGCCCGCGTGCAATACCGCGGCGCACCCTGGTCAGTGCGTTTGGCGCAGGCCGGCGTGGCCACACCGGGCCCGCACATCATCGTTGCCGTTCGCGGCAGTGAATTGCATGTGGCGCCAGCGCATGCATCCGCCACCGCACCCACAACCTCTGTCTGAAGGAACCTATGGAACTCGCGCTCATCCTGGCCGTCATCGCCATCGTCTTCATCGTCCGGTCACTCAAGATCGTGCCGCAGCAAAACGCCTGGGTCGTCGAGCGCCTGGGCAAGTTCGACCGCACGTTGACACCGGGCCTGAGCTTTCTGGTGCCCTTCGTCGATCGCGTGGCCTACAAACACTCTCTGAAAGAAGTGCCGCTGGACGTGCCGAGCCAGGTCTGCATCACCAAGGACAACACGCAGCTGCAGGTGGACGGCATCCTCTACTTCCAGATCACCGACCCCATGCGCGCCAGCTACGGCAGCAGCAACTACATCGTCGCCATCACCCAGTTGGCGCAGACCACGCTGCGCAGCGTGGTGGGCAAGATGGAACTCGACAAGACCTTCGAAGAGCGCGACCACATCAACGCCGGCGTTGTCAACGCACTGGACGAAGCGGCGCTGAACTGGGGCGTGAAGGTCCTGCGCTATGAGATCAAGGACCTGACACCTCCGGCCGCCATCCTGCATGCGATGCAGGCGCAGATCACCGCTGAACGTGAAAAGCGCGCACTGATTGCGGCGTCGGAAGGCCGCCGCCAGGAGCAGATCAACATTGCCACCGGCGAGCGCGAAGCCTTCATTGCCCGCAGCGAAGGTGAAAAGCAGGCCGAGATCAACAAGGCACAGGGCGAAGCCACAGCCATCACGGCGGTGGCCGACGCCACGGCTGACGCCATCCGCAAGATCGCAGCCGCCATCCAGCAGCCCGGCGGCGAACAGGCCGTGCAGTTGAAAGTGGCCGAAAAGGCCGTGGACGCCTACGCCCAACTGGCCAAGACCAACAACACCATGATCGTGCCGGGCCACATGGGCGAAGTGGCAGGTCTGATTGGCACCGCAATGGCCCTCTTCAAGGGCGGCAAGGTGGGGCCGTGAAAGACGAGGATGCACTCAACGTGCTGGGCACGGCGCTGGTGCCCTGCTCGTATGACCCGCTGACGGGCTTCTACCGCGACGGCTGCTGCCACACCGACGCGCAGGACGCCGGCAGCCACGTCATCTGCGCGCGTGTCAGCGTGGAGTTCCTGAACTTCCAGATGGAGCGCGGCAACGACCTCATCACGCCCCGCCCGGAGCACCGCTTCCGGGGACTCAAACCAGGCGACCGCTGGTGTGTGTGTGCCGTGCGCTGGCGCGAAGCCTTTGAGAACGGTTGCGCGCCGCCCGTCGTGCTGGAAAGCACGCACCAGCGCGCGCTGGAGTACGTGCTGATGGAGTGGCTGCGCCAGCATGCCGCGGCGCCCGCAGCGCAGGGCTAGAATCGCGCCCGGTTGATGGCACTGGCGCGCATGGCGCGCCCTGCTACGGAAGGGTGGATGAGCGGTTTAAGTCGCATGCCTGGAAAGCATGTGGGGGTTAACAGCCCCCCGCGGGTTCGAATCCCGCCCCTTCCGCCAGGACACCTTCCGCGCTAGCGCGTTGCCTGAAAGCTCAGAGGTCTGCAACGAAGCGCCGAACGAAGCGCCCGGCTACTTGCCAGCCTCGTCAGCGGCGCTGGCAGCGCGTGCCGCGGCAGCGTCCTGACCCTTTTTCATGCCCTCCACGATCCGGGCCTGTTGGGCTTGCGCCTGGCTGGCCTGGGCAGCTTGAGTCGCTGCAACAGCCGCGGCAGTGCCAGCGACTTCCGCGCCGCAGCCCGCCAGGGTGCCAAGCAGCACACCGGCCGCGGCCACGATGGCAAGTGATGCAAGTCGATCAGTTCGGGGCATGAGGGCTTCCTTCATCGGGGCGAATTGCGTTTGCGCGCGGTGGTTGCAGGCGAATCGCCAGCCGGCTAGGGGCAGTTCAGAACAGTGCCTTGCCGCGTGCAGTAGCCACGCGGGCCCAGCAGGTTTTGACCTTGCTGTTGCAGCCGGGTGCCATCGCTGGCCCAGCAGCCCAGCGCGTCGCACGCAGTGATTGTCACCAGCGGCGACTGTCGCACCGCTGCAGGGGCTGGCGGAATGGCGGGCCCGGCAGAAGGCGTTTGCCGCGCCGGCATCGACGGCCCTGCCGCGCGAGGCACTTGCGTGGCCGGTTGAGGCCGTTGTGCCGGCCCGGACGCGACATCCTCGGAGCCCAGGCAAGCGCGGGCAGCAGCCTTTTGCAACACTCGCAGACCCGGCGCTGGCGCCACTGCGCCTTGCTGCGATCCTGATCGCCTTGCGATCCCCGCATCCTCTTGCGCCGACAGGGCCTTCAGCGCAAGCGCGCACTCGGGTGCCTGCAGTGGATCGCCGCGCTGTGCAAGAGCCGCGGTTGCGCACACCAGAAATGACAGGGAAACCATGTGACGCATGCCATTCGGACTTGCGCACGCGAGGGAAGTTCAGCGGCGCGGACAAACGCCCAAGCGCCGCATCGCCACCCAAGCTGGATCAAACCCTGCGCTTGCGCCCCGTCACCCAAAGCCCGGCCAGCGCCAGCCCGGCCAGTGCCAAAGAGCCTGGCTCGGGCACGCGGTTGTCCAGCACCCGGATGGAACTGGCGGCGACTTCACCGTTGTTGCCAACCTCGCCGATGTAGAGGAAGAGCCCCGCCGTGGACACCGCGGCGGTGAGGTTGAAGTTGATGGAGCCGTTGTCGCCCATGCTTAGAAAGCCGAACGGCGTGACGGTGGTGGATTCGCCGTCGAAGCTGCCGAGCGTGGCCACGGCGTCGTCCACCGCCAGGCCTGACCCATCGGTGCCAAAAAGCTTGGGGTCTGCTGGCAAGCGTTGCGCGCCCGGGCTGAAGGTGGTGCCGGCCACGAAGTCGAACACCGACAGACCGACAAGCCCTGCGGCGCAAGCAGCGGTGGCGCAGTCGGTGGTGGACAGCCGGATGGCGTCGAGGTCAAAGCCCGAGAACTGGCCTGCTGAGCCGCCCAGGCCCACGCTGTTGTCGGCGATCTGGATCGACAGGATGCTGGCCAGGCCGACACTGGACAGGTCAGCCTTGTAAACCCCCGTGCCGGCCAGCGTGCCGCCAGTGAGGCCCGTGAGTTCGGTGAGGGTGACGTTGACGGCAAAGGCGTTGCTGGCCAACAGGCCGGTAAGCAAGCTGGCCGCGGCAGCGGCGCGGATCTGATGGCGGAATTTCATGGCAAGTCCTCACAGTTGAAAAGGAGTCGGTTGCGGGACAAATGCCCCACCGCTGAAGCGAGCTTAGGACGATGCAGTGAACGGCGCTCCCCCAGGGCTAGGGGCCACACCCATCAGGGTGTGCGGCAGGCTCAAGTGCCGCGGCTGCGCTGCTGCAGACGGTCGTACAAGGCCAGATAGGCCTGTGCGGGCATGGCCCAGGACAAAGGCTCGGCCATGGCTGCTGCCATGCGCGTGCGCCAGACTCTGCCCTCGGTCTTCATCGCCGCGGCGCGCATCACGGCGCGCTCCAGCGTTAGCGGCGTGGCAGCGTCAAATAAGAAGCCTGTTGCCTGACCATCGGCAGCGCCGGCCTCGTCGTCGCGCACCGTGTCGGCCAGCCCGCCCACCCTGCGCACGATGGGCAGCGTGCCATAGCGCAGGCCGTACATCTGCGTCAGGCCGCAAGGCTCAAAACGCGACGGCACCGCGATCGCATCGGCACCCGCCACCAGCCGATGCGCCCGTGCTTCGTCGTAACCGATGTGCACGTGCACGAGGCCCGGGTGCGCCTGTTGTGCCATCCGGAAGCCAGCCTCCAGCGCCGGGTCGCCCGTGCCTTGCACCGCCAGTTGCACACCCACTTGCAAGAGCCGCGGCAGGGCAGCCAGCAGCAGGTCCAGGCCCTTCTGCGCGGTGAGGCGGCTGACGACCGTCAGCAGCAGCGTGTCGTCACGCACTTCCAGGCCCAGTTCTTTCAGCAAGGCCAGCCGGCAGGCGGCCTTGCCCTGCAGGCGCCCGGCGTCGTAGCGCACGGTTATGGCGGGGTCGGTGGCCGGGTTCCAGATGTCGGTGTCGATGCCGTTCAGGATGCCGCTGACATGGTCGCCGCGGCTGCGCACCACGCCGTCCAGGCCGCAGCCGAATTCGTGGGTGGCGATCTCGCGCGCGTAGCTGGGGCTGACGGTGGTGACATGGTGCGCGTACTGCAGGCCGGCTTTCATGAAGCTGAGCTGGCCGTGGAATTCCAGGCCAGCGGCGGACAGCAGTTCAGACGGCAAGGCCAGCATCGGCCCATCGCCCATCGGAAAGAGGCCCTGGAAGGCCAGGTTGTGCACCGTGAAAACCGAGCGTGCGCGCGTCGGTCGGTGGTGGGCCATGTAGGCGCAGGCCAGCGCGGCGTGCCAGTCGTGCGCGTGCACGATGTCGGGCGCCCAGGCCGGGTCGGCATCGTCGGCGGCGAGGTGCGCCGCGATCCAGCCCAGCAGGGCAAAGCGCTGCAGGTTGTCGGGCCATTCTTCGCCCTGGTTGTCCTGGTAGGGGCTGCCGTCGCGCCGGTACAGATACGGCGCGTCGATGACGTACACCGGCAGCTGCGTCTGCGGCATGCGTGCCAGCAGCAGGCGCACGCGCACGGCGCCGAAGCATGAGCCGATGTCCACCACCACGCGCGCCGCCTGCACGGCTTCCAGCACGGCGGGCAGGCCCGGCAGCAGCAGCCGCACATCGGCGCCCTGCCCGGCCAAGGCCACCGGCAACGCCGCCACCACGTCGGCCAAGCCGCCGGTCTTCACCAGCGGGAAGACCTCCGCTGCCACATGCAGCACTTTCATCCGGCGTCCCCGCCTCAGCCCAGATTGCGCAGCATGTCGCGCGTCACCAGCGTGATGCCGGATTCGGTGCGATGAAAGCGCGCGGCGTCTGCCACCGCGTCTTCACCGATCACGAGGTGGTCGGGGATGACGCAGTCGCGGTCGATCACTGCCTTGGTGATGCGCGCATGGCGACCCACTTGCACACCGGGCAGCAACACGCTCCAGTGCACCTGCGAGTACGAATGCACCCGCACCTGCGAAAACAGCACCGAGCGCAACACCGCGCCCGACACGATGCAGCCGCCCGACACCATCGACTCGATGGCCATGCCGCGGCGGTCGTCCTGGTTGTGCACAAACTTGGCCGGCGGCAGCTGCGCCTGGTAAGTCCAGATCGGCCAGTCGGTGTCGTACAGGTTCAGCAGCGGGTCGGTGGCAGTGAGGTCGATGTTGGCGTCCCAGTAAGCGTCGATCGTGCCCACGTCGCGCCAATAGGGCGGCAGGCCTGGCTTGCCGCCGACGCAGCTCAACTCAAAAGGGTGGGCGGCGGCATCGCCCGCCATGACCATGCGCGGGATGATGTCCTTGCCGAAGTCGTGGCTGGAGTTCGGATCCGCCATGTCGCGCTCCAACTCGCGGTACAGGTAGCGCGCATTGAAGATGTAGATGCCCATGCTGGCCAGACTGCGGTCGGGCTTGCCGGGCAGCGTGGGCGGGTCGGCGGGTTTTTCAACGAAGGCGGTGATGCGGCGCTCTTCGTCGATGGCCATCACACCGAAAGCCATGGCTTCATTGCGCGAAACCTCGATGCAACCGACCGTGCATTCGCGCCCCAGCGCCACGTGGTCGGCCAGCATCAGCGCGTAGTTCTGCTTGTAGATGTGGTCGCCGGCAAGCACCACCACGTAGTCGGCGCGGTAGGCGGCCAGGATGTCCTGGTTCTGGTAAACGGCATCTGCCGTGCCGCGGTACCAGCTTTCTTCGTCCACCCGCTGCTGCGCTGGCAGCAGATCGACGAACTCGTTCATTTCGCTTTTAAGGAAGGCCCAGCCGCGCTGCAGGTGGCGCAGCAGGCTGTGGCTCTTGTATTGGGTGATGACGCCGATGCGGCGGATACCCGAATTCATGCAGTTGGAGAGCGCGAAATCGACGATGCGAAACTTGCCGCCGAAGTAAACGGCCGGCTTGGCGCGCGTGTCGGTCAGGTTCTTCAACCGGCTGCCGCGCCCGCCGGCCAGCACCAAGGCCACGGCCCGTCGGGGAAGATCAAGGCCCTGGGCCACATCGATCGGTTTCATTCAAGGTCCTTGATGGGTTCGGCGCAAGAAAATTACATCGAGATCCTCAGCCGTTTGCTGAAGACCAGCGCAGGATCGTCCAATCACAATTGAAAGTATCACATCAAAAAACGCTCTTAGACAATTGATAAATATACTGATCCCACCATCCTCCGCCGGCGCCCTCCAGTCTATCTTGGATGGGCAGAAAGCGCAGATGTAGCCAAACTACATCTCGGCTTTGGCATTTCACATTGACGCGGCAGCAGCCGTTCGGACACACTCCCAAGCATCGGCGATCCTGCCAGTTTCCCCGCAAGTGTCCCCTTCTTGCGGGCCAGCCACTGCAATGCCACACGCCCAAAACCCCAACTCCACTTCCGCTGCGCTGCCTGCCAACGCAACTGTTGTTGCCGCCGACAGGGCTGTGCAGCACCACCTGCTGCACACCGTGGGCGCTGCCCCGGCAACCGCCACGCACACGGAGATCATGCACGCGGTGGCGCAGGTTGCACGAGAGCAGTTGTCCCAACGCTGGGTGGTCTGCGACAGCGCAGACCGCGCCGCCAAGGCGCGCCGCGTGTACTACCTGTCGATGGAATTCCTGATCGGCCGCACGCTGTCCAACGCGCTGGCCGCCCTGGACTTGAAGGGCGACATGGGCCAGGCCGCACGCGCCCACGCCGCCACGCTAGAAGACCTGGCCGCCACCGAAGCCGACGCGGCCCTGGGCAACGGCGGCCTGGGCCGGTTGGCGGCGTGTTTCCTGGACAGCATGGCGACGGTGGAGTTGCCGTCCTTCGGCTACGGCATCCGCTACGAATTCGGCATGTTCAAACAGAGCATCCAGGATGGCCGCCAGGTTGAGTACCCAGACCCGTGGCTCGAAGAGGGCACGCCCTGGGAGTTTCCGCGTTCGGGCGTCCACTATCCCGTGCGGTTCGGCGGTTGGGTCGAACCCGCTGCCGACCCGAGCCTGGTGCCCACCTGGCGCCACGCGGGCGAGGTCAACGCCAAGGCCTACGACATGGTCATCCCCGGGCACGGCACATCGCGCGTCAGCACACTGCGGCTGTGGAAGGCCGTGGCGCCAAGCCAGATCGACCTGCATGCCTTCAACAGCGGTGACTACGCCCGCGCAGCCGAATTCAAGAACGAATACGAGAACATCAGTTGGGTGCTCTACCCCAACGACAGCACTCCGGCTGGGCGCGAATTGCGGCTGCGACAGGAATACTTCTTCACCAGCGCGTCCATCCAGGACATCCTGGCGCGCCACAAGGCTGAAAACGGTGGCGGACGCGGCGCATTCGCCAACCTGTCGGACAAGGTGGCCATCCACCTCAATGACACCCACCCGGCCATCGGCGTGGCTGAACTCATGCGCCTGCTGGTGGATGAGAACGGCTTTGGTTGGCATGCGGCCTGGGCGGTGACGAAGAAGGTCTTCAGCTACACGAACCACACACTGATGCCCGAAGCGCTGGAGACCTGGCCGGTGTCGCTGATGCAGCAGGTGCTGCCGCGGCACCTGGAAATCATCTTCCGCATCAACGCCGAATTCCTGGCCGAAGCCGCCGCACACCGGCCGGGCGACAACGAATTCCTGCGCGGCCTGTCGCTCATCGACGAACGCGGTGAACGCCGCGTGCGCATGGCGCACCTGTCGATCGTCGGCAGCCACAAGGTCAACGGCGTGTCGGCGCTGCACTCGGACTTGCTGACGAAGACCATCTTCGCCGACTTCGCCAGCCTCTGGCCCGAGCGCTTCACCAACATGACCAACGGCGTGACGCCACGGCGGTGGCTGGCACAAGCCAACCCGAGTCTGGCGTCATTGATCGACAGCAGCATCGGCAGCGGCTGGCGGCTCGACCTGGATCAACTCAAGCGCCTGCTGCCGCACGCAGAGCGCGAAGACTTTCGCAGCGCCTTCATGGCCGTCAAACACGCCAACAAGGCGCGCCTGGCCGAGCACATCCGCGCCACCACCGGTGTGATGGTGGACCCGGCGAGCCTCTTCGACGTGCAGGTCAAGCGCATCCACGAATACAAGCGCCAGTTGCTGAACGTGCTGCAGGTGGTGGCGCGCTACGAGGCCATGCTGGCCGACCCGACGGGTTTGAACGGTGCCGCGTGGACGCCGCGCACCGTGATCTTCGCCGGCAAGGCTGCCAGCAGTTACACAGCGGCCAAGAACATCATCCGCCTCATCCATGACGTGGGCAGCGTCATCAACAACGACCCGCGAATCGGCAACAGACTCAAGCTCGTCTTCGTGCCGAACTACGGCGTTTCGGTGGCCGAGATCATCATGCCGGCAGCCGATTTGTCCGAGCAGATCAGCACCGCCGGCACCGAAGCATCGGGCACCGGCAACATGAAGCTGGCGATGAACGGTGCGCTCACCATCGGCACCGACGACGGCGCCAACATCGAGATCCGCCAGCAGGTGGGTGACGACAACATCTTCATCTTCGGCCTGTCCACCCAAGAGGTGGCCGACAGCCAAGCGGCAGGCTACCAGCCGCTGCGCCTGTACGAAGCCAACGCCCGCATCAAGGCGGTGCTGGACGCCATCAGCGGCGGCCAGTTCAGCCCTGACGAACCCGGCCGTTACCGCGAACTGGTGGACTCGCTGCTGTGGCGCGGCGACAAGTACATGCTGCTCGCCGACTTCGACAGTTATGTGGCGGCGCAGGCGCGAGTCGATGTGCTGTACAACAATCCGCAGGCCTGGGCACGCAGAGCCATCGCCAACGTGGCGGGCATGGGCTTCTTTTCGTCCGACCGCACGATCCGCGAATACGCGCGCGACGTGTGGGGCCTGGCAGCCAAAGCTTGAGTGCCTCTGCGGGGATGCTGAGCCAGGCCGACGTCGAAGCCGTCTGCCTGGGCTGTCATCGTGACCCCTTTTCGGTGCTGGGCCCGCACGCCGGCACAGATGGCGCACTCTTTGTGCGCGCCTTTCTGCCTGGTGCGGTGTCGGCACAGGTGGTGTCTGGGGCACGGGCCTGGCCGCTGACATTGCTTGATGCGGCAGGCCTCTTCGATGGCCCCACCGCTGCGGCAGGGCGGTACCAGTTGCGCGTGCGCTGGCAGGACGGCAGCGAGTCCCTGATCGACGACCCCTACCGCTTTGGCACCGTGCTCGGTGAGATGGACGTGTGGCTGCTGGGTGAAGGATCGCACCTGCGGCCTTACGAAATTCTGGGCGCCACACCCCGCGCGATGGACGGCGTGGCGGGCACCGCCTTCGCCGTCTGGGCGCCCAACGCCAGCCGCGTCAGCGTGGTGGGTGATTTCAACTTCTGGGACGGCCGCCGCCACCCCATGCGCCTGCGCCGCGAATGCGGCGTGTGGGAACTTTTCCTGCCCGGCGTGTTGAGTGGCGCGCGCTACAAGTTCGAGCTGCTCGACAGCGCGGGCGCTGTGCTGCCGCAAAAGGCCGACCCTTACGCGCGCCGGAGCGAACTGCGCCCGGCCACGGCCAGCGTCGTGGCCGCCATGCCGGCGGTGGCGCCGCCCTCACCTGCACGCCAGGCCGCCAATGCGCTGGACGCGCCGATGAGCATCTACGAAGTCCACCTGGGCAGTTGGCGCCGCAAGACCGAGGCGGGCAACCGCTGGCTGACGTGGGACGAACTGGCTGCTGAGCTCGTGCCCTACGTGCAGGACATGGGCTTCACTCACCTGGAACTGCTGCCCGTCAGCGAGCACCCTTTCGACGGCAGTTGGGGTTATCAGACGCTGGGGATGTATTCGCCGACAGCGCGGTTTGGTGACGCTCTGGGCCTGCGCCGCTTCATCGACACCGCGCATCGGGCCGGCATCGGCGTGCTGCTGGACTGGGTGCCCGCGCACTTCCCCAGTGACGCCCACGGCTTGGCGCAATTCGACGGCACGCACCTCTACGAATACGCGGACCGCCGCGAGGGTTTCCACAACGACTGGAACACCCTCATCTACAACTTTGGCCGCACCGAGGTGCGCAACTTCCTGGTCGGCAGCGCGCTGTACTGGCTGGAGCGCTACGACGTGGACGGCCTGCGCGTGGATGCCGTGGCGTCGATGCTGTACCGCGACTACAGCCGCAAGGCCGGTGAGTGGATTCCCAACGTGCACGGCGGGCGCGAAAACCTGGAGGCCATCGCCTTCATCAAGCGCAGCAACGAAGTGATTGGGGGTGAACGCCCCCAGGCCATCACTCTGGCCGAAGAAAGCACCGCCTTCCCGGCCGTCAGCCGCCCCACCTACGACGGCGGCCTGGGCTTCCACTTCAAGTGGAACATGGGCTGGATGCACGACACGCTGCAGTACATGGCGCGCGACCCGATCCACCGGCCGCACCACCATGGGGAGATGAGCTTTGGCCTCGTCTATGCGTTCACCGAAAACTTCGTGCTGCCGCTGTCGCACGACGAAGTCGTTCACGGCAAGGGCAGCCTGCTTGGCAAGATGCCGGGTGACCGCTGGCAGCAGTTTGCGAACCTGCGCGCGTACTTTGGCTTCATGTGGGGCCACCCCGGCAAGAAGTTGATCTTCATGGGCTGCGAATTTGCACAACAGGCCGAGTGGAACCACGACCAGAGCCTGGACTGGCACTTGCTACTCGACCGCAATCATGCCGGCATGCAAAAACTCGTGCGTGACCTCAACCAGCTCTACAAGACCAGCCCCGCGCTCCACAGCCGGGACTTCAGCGGCGCGGGCTTCGAGTGGATCGACCACCAGGACAGCAGACGCAGCCTGCTCAGCTTTGTGCGCAAGGGCCGCCATGGGGAATGCATGCTGGTGCTGAGCAACTTTGCGCCCGTGGTGCATGAGGGGTTCCGCATCGGCGTGCCCTTTGCCGGCCAGTGGCGCGAGCGCCTGAACACCGACTCACTGCACTACGGCGGCAGCAACGTGGGCACACCGCTGGGCGCGGCGCAGAGCGTGGCGGTGCCCAGCCACGGCCGCGCCGAGTCCATCGTCCTGAACGTGCCGCCACTGGCCACGGTGTTCCTAGAATGGACCGCCTGACCTCGGGTGCGACCTTGGGCAGTGGACTCGGCGCCGCGCACCCCATCGGTCCAGGCCGGCCCTGGCCGATGGGCGCCAGCTTCAACGTGGACGACCACGGCCCAGGCGTCAACTTCGCCGTCTTTTCGGCCCACGCCTCGCAAGTGGAGCTGTGCCTCTTCGACGACAGCGGCAGCATAGAAACCGCACGCCTGCCGCTCCCAGTGCAGAGCGGTGATGTCTGGCACGGCCGCGTCATCGGCCTGCTGCCCGGGCAGTTGTACGGTTTGCGTGCGCACGGCCCGTGGCGGCCCGACCGCGGCCACCGCTTCAACCCGAACAAGCTGCTGCTGGACCCGTGGGCGCGCGAGATATTCAGCCCGCCCGGAGGCTTCAACTGGCGCGGCCCGCACTTCGGCGCCGACCGCGTCCATCCGCAGCACATGGACACGCATGACAACGCGCGGCTGGCCCACAAGGCGCGCGTGGTGCACGAACACTTTGATTGGCAGGGCGACCGCCCGCCCGCTACGCCGCTGGCCGACAGCGTCATCTACGAGACCCACGTGCGCGGATTCAGCCAGCGCCTGCCTGGCGTGCCGCCTGGCCAGCAAGGCACCTACGCCGGCCTGGCCTCTGACGCGGCGCTGGCACACCTGAAGCGCCTGGGCATCACCGCCGTCAGCCTGCTGCCGGTGCAGCAGATCCTGGACGAATCGCACCTGGCCGAGCGCGGCCTGCCCAACTACTGGGGCTACAACACCCTGGGCTACTTCTGCCCCGACCCGCGCTACGCCGCCACCGCCGACGTGCGAAACGAATTCCGGCAGATGGTGCAGCGGCTGCACGCCGCGGGCATCGAAGTGCTGCTGGACGTCGTCTACAACCACACCCCTGAAAGCGACGAGCGCGGCCCCACGCTCAGCTGGCGCGGCCTGGACAACGCCAGCTGGTACCGCCTGCCCGACGCAGCGCGTGAGCGCTATGAAAACTGGTCGGGCTGCGGCAACACGGTGGACATCCGCCACCCGCGTGTGCTGCAGATGGTGATGGACAGCCTGCGCCACTGGGTGCAGGACTTCCACATCGACGGCTTCCGCTTCGACCTGGCGCCGGTGCTCGGCCGTGGCACCACGGGCTTCGAACCGGACGGCCCGTTCTTCAAGGCCGTGCTGCAAGACCCCGTGCTGCAAGGCGTGAAGCTGATCGCCGAGCCCTGGGACATCGGCCCCAGCGGCTACCAGGTGGGCCAGTTCCCCCGCGGCTGGCTCGAATGGAACGACCGCTTTCGCGACACCGCGCGCGCCTTCTGGCTGGGCGGTGACTGCACACGCGGCGAATTTGCACTGCGCCTGGCCGGCAGCAGCGACCTCTTCCAGGCGCGCTTCCGCTCGCCGCTGGAAAGCGTCAACTACATCGTCAGCCACGACGGATTCACGCTCAACGACTTGGTCAGCTACGACATGCGCCACAACCAGGCCAACGGCGAAAACAACCGCGACGGCCATGGCCACAACCTGAGCTGGAACTGCGGCTGGGAAGGCCCCACGTCCGACCCCGAAGTCAACGGCCGCCGTGCCCGCCTGAAGCGCGCGCTGCTGGCCAGCGTGCTGCTGGCCCAGGGCACGCCGATGCTGGCTGCGGGCGACGAGTTGGGCCACTCACAAAGTGGCAACAACAACCCCTACTGCCAGGACAACCCCATCACCTGGATCGACTGGGCGGCCGCCGACCAGGACCTGATCGACTACACCGCGCACCTGCTGCGCTTGCGCAAGACGCTGCAGCCGCTGGGGAGCCGCTGGTACACCGGATTGCCCGATGCGCGCGGCCGCCATGACCTGGCCTGGCTGCGCCGCACCGGCGAGCCGATGGCGCCCGAACACTGGAACAACCGCATGTCGCGCATCCTGGGCGCCTTGATTGGCGCGCCCGGCCGCGCCCAGGCGCCACTGCTGCTGCTGCTGAACGGCCGCGACATGGACGCCAGCTTCCGCTTGCCCCCTGGCCGATGGGTGTGTGAACTGGACAGCACGGCGGCCACCGGCCGCAGCACCTGGCAGGGCCAGGATGAGTACCTCTTGCCCGCCCGCAGCGTGGTCCTGCTGCGCGACCCGTCACACGTCTGAAACCGAAGGACCGAGCCATGCGCTTCCCCCGCGCCAGCGGCGTCTTGCTGCACCCCACTTCCCTGCCCGGCCCGCATGGCAGCGGCGACCTGGGGCGCGAGGCCTATCACTTCGTGGACTGGCTGGCAGGCGCCGGGCAGAAGCTGTGGCAGGTGTTGCCACTGGCCGGCATCGGGCCCGGCAACTCGCCGTACATGAGCAACTCGGCCTTTGCCGGCAACGCGTTGCTGATCGACCTGGCGGAGTTGCAGGCTCAAGGCTGGCTCGCTGCGGCCGACCTGGTGCCGGTGGCGGGGCTGACCGATGACAAGGTGGACTTCGCGGTCACATACCCCTTCCGCATGGACCGGCTGTCGACTGCGGCCGCGCGTTTCGCAAGCGACGGCAGCGCCGAGCAACGCGCCGACTTTGCGGCCTTCCTGGCCCAGCACCGGTCGTGGATCGACGACTACGCGCTGTTCATGTCGATCTGCGAAAGCTGCGGCTGGCAGGACTGGTGCAACTGGGAACCCGCGCTCGCCAGACGCGACCCGGCCGCGGTGGCCGCAGCGCAAGCCCAGCATGCATCGCGCATCGCCTTCTGGCAGTTTTGCCAGTGGCGTTTCTACCGCCAGTGGGTACAGCTCAAGGCCTACGCCAACGGCAAGGGCATCGACATCATTGGCGACACGCCGATCTTCATTGCCTACCTCAGCGCCGAGGTCTGGGCCAACCAGCACCTGTTCGAGCTGGACGCACACGGCCGCCCCACGGTGGTGGCCGGTGTGCCGCCCGACTTCTTCAGCGCCACCGGCCAGCGCTGGGGCAACCCGCTGTATCGGTGGAAGGAACACGCGAAGGACGGCTTCGCCTGGTGGGTGGAGCGCATCCGCCGCACCTTTGAGCTCGTGGACATCGTGCGCATCGACCACTTCAGGGGGTTCGCCGGCTACTGGGAGATCCCGGCCAACGAACCCACGGCCATCAAGGGGCAATGGGTGCCGGGGCCTGGCGAGGCGCTGTTCAAGGCCATCACCAAGGCACTGGGGCCGATGCCGATCATTGCCGAGGACCTGGGCGTCATCACGCCCGACGTCGACGCGCTGCGCAAGAAGTTCGGCTTCCCCGGCATGCGCATCCTGCAGTTTGCATTTGCGGGCGACGCTTCGGCCCGCTTCCTGCCGCACAACCACGAACCCGACACCGTCGTCTATACCGGCACGCATGACAACGACACCAGCGCCGGCTGGTGGGCCACCGCCACCGACCATGAACGTTATATGGCCCGCGGCTACCTGGCCACCGACGGCCACGACATGCCCTGGACGTTGATTCGCGCGGCCATGGCCAGCGTGGCCGACACCGCCGTGCACCCGATGCAGGACGTGCTGGCCCTGCCCACCGACTGCCGCATGAACTATCCGGGCCAGGAAAGTGGCTGGTGGCGCTGGCGCTTTCAGTGGAGCCAGGTGCAGCCCTGGCATGCAGGACGGTTGGCGGAGTTGGGGCGGCTCTACGGGCGAACCTGAAGCCCGTTCAGCTCTTCAGCGTTTGACCGGCGGCAAGTCGGTGCAGGTGCCGTGCGCCGCCTCGGCCGCCATGCCGATGCTTTCGCCCAGCGTGGGGTGCGGGTGAATGGTCTTGCCGATGTCGACTTCGTCGGCGCCCATCTCGATGGCCAGCGCCACTTCGCCGATCATGTCGCCGGCATGCGTGCCGACGATGCCGCCGCCCAGGATCTGGTGAGTGGCAGCGTCGAAGAGCAGCTTGGTGAAGCCTTCGTCACGGCCATTCGCAATCGCGCGGCCTGAGGCCGTCCAGGGGAACAGGCCTTTCTTGACCGCGATGCCCTTGGCCTTGGCTTCGTCTTCGGTGAGGCCCACCCACGCCACCTCGGGGTCGGTGTAGGCCACGCTCGGGATCACTCGCGCGTCGAACTGCGCCTTGCTGTCTCCGGAAGCGACCTCGGCCGCCACATGCGATTCGTGCACCGCCTTGTGCGCCAGCATGGGCTGACCGACGATGTCGCCAATGGCAAAGATATGCGGCACGTTGGTGCGCATCTGCACGTCCACCGGGATGAAGCCACGCTCGCCGACGATGACGCCGGCCTTGTCGGCCGCCAGCTTCTTGCCATTGGGCGTGCGGCCCACGGCCTGCAGCACCAGGTCGTAGAGGCCTTCGCTCTTGACACCGTCCAGGCCTTCGAACATGACGCGGATGCCGTCCTTCGTGGCTTCGGCGCCGACGGTCTTGGTCTTCAGCATCAGCTTGTCGAAGCGCTTGGCGTTCATCTTCTGCCAGACCTTGACGAGGTCGCGGTCAGCGCCCTGCATCAGGCCGTCGAGCATTTCCACCACGTCCAACCGCGCGCCGAGCGTGCTGTAAACGGTGGCCATTTCCAGGCCGATGATGCCGCCGCCGATGACGAGCATGCGCTCGGGCTTCTGGCGCAGTTCCAGGGCGCCCGTGCTGGTGACGATGCGCGGGTCATCCCGCAGTTGTGGAGTCAGCAGGAAGGGCAGCTTCACGGCTTCGGAGCCCGCCGCGATGATGGCGCTCTTGAAGCGAATCGTCTGCACCTTGCCGTCGGCGCTTGTCACCTTCAAGTGGTGTGGGTCGGCAAATTCGCCGACGCCGGTGACCACTGTCACCTTGCGCATCTTGGCCATCGCGGCCAGGCCGCCCGTCAGCTTGCCGACGACCTTGTTCTTGTGCGCCAGCAGCTTGCCCATGTCGAGCTTGGGCTTGTCGAAAGTAACGCCGAGGTCGGCGAAGTGAGTCACCTCGTCCATCACCGACGCCACATGCAACAGCGCCTTGCTGGGGATGCAGCCGACGTTCAGGCAGACCCCGCCCAAGACTGGGAATCGTTCGACGAGCACGGTCTTCATGCCGAGGTCGGCGGCGCGGAAGGCGCCTGAATAACCCCCGGGGCCAGCGCCCAGGACCAGCATGTCGCATTCGATGTCGGCACTGCCAGCATAACTTGAGACTGTAGGGGCTGTTGCAGTTGCGGGTGCGGGTGCGGGTGCTGCGGCAGCAGCAGGCACTGCTGCTGGCGCGGGCGCCGCTGCCGGTGCGGCAGCCGGCGTTGGCGCAGCCACAACCTCGGCACCTGACTCCAGCGACAACACCACCGACCCTTCGGCCACTTTGTCACCGACCTTGACCTTGACTTCTTTCACCACCCCACCGGACGACGACGGAATCTCCATCGACGCCTTGTCGCTCTCCACGGTGATCAGGCTCTGTTCGAGCTTGACAGTGTCGCCGGGCTTGACCAGGACTTCGATCACAGCCACTTCCTTGAAGTCGCCGATGTCCGGCACCTTGATGTCGATGAGCGCCATACGCTTGATCCTTGTTGTCTCTAGCTTTTCAGTTTGAAAGTCTGTACCCGCAACGGGCCAGAAGAGCTGGTGTCGAATTCGCAGCCTGCCAACACGCCAGCCTGCGCCACTTCACGCGCGGTCTTGGCCTTGGCCCACGTGGCGTGCATGCCACCGAGGGCAAAACGCCGGCCCGAGCCGATGGCCCAGAAGCGGTCGAACTCGAAGACCTCGCGGTAACTCTCGACACCGAAGATGCCGTGCGCATTGGCGATCAGGATCGAGAACTGGCTGCTCTCATAGGGGTCGCTGTCCTGCTCTTTGGTGTTGAGATAGAACCGCTCCTTGAGCTTCGGGTGCAGGCGAAGAAAGGTGTCGAAGAGTGCATCACGGGAATGCAACTGCAAATCTTCCTTGGGCATCGACAACAGCGCCTGGCGCAGCACCGGCATGTGCGCGGTAGTGCCCACCGCACCGACCCAGGAGCCGGCGACGGTGAACATCTTCGCGTTGGCTTCGTAGCCATGCGGCAGGCGCGTGTCGCCGAAGGTCACGAGCGAGTCCGATGCAATGGCGACGCTGCCGCCCTTGCGGGCAACAACAATCGTGCTCAAAGAAGCACTCGCCTGAAGTCCGCCAGGATGCTGCCGAGGTATGCATTGAACCGGGCCGCCGAAGCGCCGTCGATGACGCGGTGGTCCCAGCTCAGACTCAGCGGCAGGATCAGCCGCGGCACGAAGGCCTTGCCGTCCCAGCGCGGTTCGGTGCTGCTCTTGCACACGCCCAGGATCGACACCTCGGGTGCGTTGATGATGGGCGTGAAGTAGCGCCCGCCAATGCCGCCCAGGCTGCTGATGGAAAAGCAGCCGCCGCTCATGTCGGCTGGTGCCATCTTGCCGTCGCGCGCCTTTTTGGCCAGGTCTCCCATCTCGGTGCTGATCTGGAAGATGCCTTTCTTGTCGGCATCCTTGATCACCGGCACCACCAGGCCGTTGGGTGTGTCGGCGGCAAAGCCGATGTGGAAGTAGTTCTTCATCACGAGTTGATCCCCATCGAGCGATGAGTTGAACTCGGGGAACTTCTTCAACGCCGCCACGCTGGCCTTGATGAGAAAGGCCAGCATCGTGACCTTGACACCGCTCTTCTCGTTTTCCTTGTTCAGCTGCACGCGGAAGGCTTCGAGCTCGGTGATGTCCGCATCGTCGTGGTTGGTGACGTGAGGAATAACGACCCAGTTGCGGTGCAGATTGGCGCCGCTGATCTTCTTGATGCGGCTCAAGTCCTTGCGCTCGACCGGACCGAATTTCGTGAAGTCCACCTGCGGCCACGGCAGGAGGCCGGGGAAGCTGCCGCCGCCTGCAACTGCCGCCGCCGGCGCCTTGGCTTTCTGCGCTTCGGTCTTTGCGTCGCCAGCCATCACGCCCTTGACGAAACTCTGCACGTCGGCTTGCGTGATGCGGCCCTTGGGGCCAGAGCCTTTCACTTCTGCCAGCGGCACACCGAGTTCGCGCGCAAAGCGTCGAATGGACGGCGATGCATGTGGCAGCGCGCCCTTGTTGGCCGTCGGATCGTGCGCGGGCACGGCGGTGGTGGCAGGTGCCGTGGCAGCCGCTGTCGCGGAGGCTGCAGCAACCGCTGGTGCGGGTGCGGCCGCTGCAGCCGGTGCGGCCGCTGCAGCCGCAACCGCAGCCCCCAGCAGCATCGCAATCGGCGAACCCTTCTTGACCTTGTCGCCCACCTTCACCAGCAACTGCTGCACGGTGCCGGCGTGCGAAGATGGGATCTCCATCGACGCCTTGTCGCTCTCGACCGTGACCAGGCTCTGCTCCACCTTCACGGCGTCGCCGGCCTTGACGAAGACCTCGATGACGGAGACTTCGTCGAAGTCGCCAATGTCGGGCACCACCACTTCGACCGGGCCGCTGGCGGCCACTGCCGCAGCGACAGGCGCTGCAGCTGCAACAGGCGCAGGCGCTGCAGCCGGGGCTGGAGGTGTTGCGGGTGCGGCTGCGGGTGCGGGTGCGGCTGCAGCGGGCGCTGCAGCGGGCGCTGCAGCAGCTGCTGCGGCAGCGCCGCCGGCCGTCTCCAGCATCAACACCAGCGTGCCCATCGCCACCTTGTCGCCGAGCTTGACCTTCAGCTCCTTCACCACGCCCGCCGCCGAAGACGGGATCTCCATCGACGCCTTGTCCGACTCCACCGTCAGCAGGCTTTGATCGACCACCACCGTGTCACCGGGCTTGACCATCAGCTCGATGACTTCCACTTCCTTGAAGTCGCCGATGTCCGGGACCTTGACTTCCACGAGCGCCATGCCTTGTCTCCGTCGTGTTGTTATGCGTACAGCGGGTTGATCTTGTCGGCATTGATGCCGTACTTCTTGATCGCCTCGGCCACCTTGGTGGCCGGCAACGTGCCTTCGTCGGCCAGCGTCTTCAGCGCCGCCACCACGATGTAATGGCGGTTGATCTCGAAGTGCTCGCGCAGCTTGCTGCGGAAGTCGCTGCGGCCGAAACCGTCGGTGCCCAACACTTTGAAAGTTCGGCTGACGCCCTTGTCGCGCGGCATGAAGGCGCGGATCTGATCCGCGTAGTTCTTCATGTAGTCGGTGGACGCAATCACCGGGCCGGCGTGTGCACCCAGTTGCTGCGCCACAAAAGGCACACGCGGGGCTTCAGTGGGGTGCAGCAGGTTCCAGCGTTCGCAGTCCTGGCCGTCGCGCGCCAGTTCGTTGAAGCTCGGGCAGCTCCAGACGTTGGCGGCCACGCCCCATTCGGCTTCGAGCAGCTTGCTTGCTTCCATGCTTTCGCGCAGGATCGTGCCGCTGCCCAGCAGGTTGACGCGTGGCGTCTTTTTGGCGCCTTCCTGCAGCAGGTACATGCCTTTGATGATCTGCTCTTCGGTGCCCGCCTTCAGGCCCGGCATCGGGTAGTTTTCGTTCAGCAGCGTCAGGTAGTAATAGACGTTGTCCTGCGCCTCCACCATGCGCTTCAGGCCGTGGTGCAGGATGATGCCCACCTCGTGCGCGAAGGTCGGGTCGTAGCTGATGCAGTTGGGAATCGTGCTGGCCAGGATGTGGCTGTGGCCGTCTTCGTGCTGCAGGCCTTCGCCGTTGAGCGTGGTGCGGCCGCTGGTGCCGCCCAGCAGGAAGCCGCGCGCCTGCATGTCGCCCGCAGCCCAGGCCAGGTCGCCGACGCGCTGGAAGCCGAACATCGAGTAGTAGATGTAGAACGGCACCATGATGCGGTTGTTGGTGCTGTAGCTGGTGGCTGCGGCAATCCAGCTGGCCATGCCACCGGCCTCGTTGATGCCTTCCTGCAGGATCTGGCCGTTGACCATTTCCTTGTAGTACATGACCTGGTCTTTATCGACCGGCGTGTACTTCTGACCTTCGGGGTTGTAGATGCCAATCTGGCGGAACAAACCTTCCATGCCGAAGGTGCGCGCCTCGTCCACCAGGATCGGTACCACGCGCGGGCCCAGCGCCTGGTCACGCAGCAGTTGCGTCAGGAAACGCACGTAGGCCTGCGTGGTGCTGATCTCGCGGCCTTCCGCGGTGGGTTCGAGAACGGCTTTGAAAGTGTCCAGCGATGGCACGGTGAAACTCTCGTCGGCCTTCACGCGGCGCTTGGGCAGGTAGCCACCCAGGGCCTTGCGGCGCTCGTGCAGGTACTTCATTTCCGGCGTGTCGTCGGCCGGCTTGTAGAAGGGAATCTTGGGCAGGTCGGCGTCGCTGATGGGGATGTTGAAACGGTCGCGCATGAAGCGCACGTCGTCGTCCGTCAGCTTCTTCGCCTGGTGCGCGGTGTTCTTGCCTTCACCGGCGGTGCCCATTCCCCAGCCCTTGACGGTCTTTACCAGCAGCACGGTCGGCTGGCCCTTGCTGTTGTTGGCCTTGTGGAAGGCCGCATAGACCTTCTGCGCGTCGTGGCCGCCGCGGCGCAGGTTCCAGATTTCCTTGTCGGACATCTTGGCCACCATTTCCAGCGTGCTTGGATCACGGCCGAAGAAGTTCTTGCGCACGAAGGCGCCGTCGTTGGCCTTGAAGGCCTGGTAGTCGCCGTCCAGCGTGTCCATCATCAGCTTGCGCAGCGCACCGTCCTTGTCGCGCGCCAGCAAGCCGTCCCATTCCTTGCCCCAGATCAGCTTGATGACGTCCCAGCCGGCACCGCGGAACTCGCCTTCCAGCTCTTGAATGATCTTGCCGTTGCCGCGCACCGGGCCGTCCAGGCGCTGCAGGTTGCAGTTGACGACGAACACCAGGTTGTCGAGCTTCTCGCGCGCTGCGAGGCCGATGGCACCCAGGCTTTCGGGTTCGTCCATCTCGCCGTCACCGCAGAACACCCAGACCTTGCGGTTGCTGGTGTCGGCAATGCCGCGCGCGTGCAGGTACTTCAGGAAGCGCGCCTGGTAGATGGCCATCAGCGGGCCGAGGCCCATGCTGACGGTGGGGAACTGCCAGAACTCCGGCATCAGCTTGGGGTGCGGGTAGCTGGACAGGCCCTTGCCGTCGACTTCCTGGCGGAAGTTGAGCATCTGTTCTTCGGTGATGCGTCCTTCCATGAAGGCGCGGGCGTAGATGCCGGGGCTGCAGTGGCCCTGGATGTAGAGCAGGTCGCCGCCATGCTCATGTCCAACTTCCGCACTCTCGGCGTGCCAGAAGTGGTTGAAGCCGGCCGCGAACATGTGCGCCAGGCTGGCAAAGCTGCTGATGTGGCCACCCAGGTCACCGCCATCGGCTGGGTGCAGTCGGTTGGCCTTGACGACAAGCGCCATCGCGTTCCAGCGCATGTAGGCCCGCAGGCGGCCTTCAAGCTCGAGGTTGCCGGGGCTGTGCTCTTCGTTTTGCGGCTCGATCGTGTTGACGTAGCCGGTGTTGGCCGAGAACGGCATGTCGATGCTGTTCTGGCGCGCGTGCTCCAGCAACTGCTCCAGCAGGAAGTGCGCGCGGTCTGCGCCTTCGGTGCCGATGACGGCGCTCAGCGCGTCAAGCCATTCGCGGGTTTCCTGTACATCGGTGTCGCTGGTCGCGGACGTGGTGAGTCCTGGCAAGGACTCCGGCATTGCAGACATGTTTCGTCTCCTGAGTGGGGCGTTTTTTTCGGTCGAGGCGGAGTGTGTCACATCTCCGCATGATTTCAAATAGTGCCAATTCGTTTTGTAATGTGGAATGTACGTAGCCGTGACGGCCGCACCCGGATAATCTGCCCTATGCCCGCTCCCAGACAGACTCAGCCCACTTCGGCTGCCCCGTTGCCCGCAGCCAAGCGACTGTTTGGCCAGTGGTGGCGACGCCAGTCGCCAGCGCGGCAGGACCGCTTTGCAACACTCGGTCCCTTGTTGTCTGTGCTGCTGTTCCTGGCGGCGATCATTTCCGCCTTCTGGTACCTGCGCAACGAGGAAATCGAGCGCGAGACGGAATCGGTGAAACGTGATACCGAGATCACCCAGCAGCAAATCGGCCTGCGGCTGATCCAGAACCAGGAAGCCGTGATCCGCATGGCGCGTGAACTGGTGGCGCGCGACATCGACGGCGACGAGTTCTCCGGCCAGGCCATCGCCTTCACGCGCGAGCGGCCCGAGATCACCCACATCACCTGGGTCGATGCCCGGCGCAAGCCCAGGGCCAGCCACCTGGCCTTCATGTACCCGGCGGGTGCGGCCGGCGAATCACCGTTGCCAACCCTGCCGCAGGACGGCCGCAATACCGAGTCAGAGGCCACGTTCCGCGCTGCGCGCGACAGCCGCACGGCCGCCTACTCACGCGCCTTTGCCGACGCCACTGGCGCGCAGGTCTTTCAGTTGCATGTGCCGCTGATCGAACGCAGCGTCTTCGCCGGCGCGATCATCGTCGAGTACTCGGTCGATTCGCTGGTGCGCCACTTCGTGCCGGCTGACGTGGCGCAGCGCCACATGATCGCCATCGTCAATGAAAAGCAGACCGTGCTGGCCGCCACCGTGGCCACCCTGCCGGGCCAGGTGTCGTCGCGCGCACCCATCGTCAGCGAAGCACCGTTGACACCCGCCTTCAACGGCCTCCTGCTGCGCGGCCAGGGCTGGCGCACCAGCATCGGCCTCATCAGCAACACCCTCTTCTGGATGGTGGTGGCGCTGTCGGTGCTGACGGTGTGGATGCTGCTGGGCACCTGGCGCCACATGCGCCGGCGCAGCCAGATCCAGGGCGCGCTGGTGCAGGAGACCAACTTCCGCCGCGCGATGGAAAACTCCATGCCCACCGGCATGCGCGCCATGGACCTGGAAGGCCGCATCACCTATGTCAACGCCGCCTTCAGCCAGATGACGGCTTATGCCACCGCCGAACTCGTCGGCCGCATGCCACCCTACCCTTATTGGCCGCCAGACCGCGTGGACGAAAACGGCCGCCTGCTGCAGCAGGAACTGCAGGGCCGAAGCCCCAGTGGCGGCATCGAAGTGAAGGTCATGCGCAAGGACGGCACGATCTTCGACGCCCGCATGTATGTCAGCCCGCTGATCGACCCCAAAGGCCAGCAGACGGGCTGGATGACGAGCATGACCAACATCACCGAGGCCAAGCGCATCCGCGACCAGCTCAGCGCTTCGCACGAGCGCTTCACCACGGTGCTGGAAGGCCTCGACGCGTCGGTGTCCGTGCTCTCAGTGCAGCAAGGTGAACTCTTGTTCGTGAATCGCTCGTATCGGCTCTGGTTTGGCGGCGACGCGCGCGGCCACCAGACCATGGCCGGCAGCGTCGTCGGCGCCAGTTACGACGCCGACCGCGACCAGGAACTGGACAACCAGGTCGACAACCTGTCGGGCCTGCCGACAGAAGCACTGACCGACGCCGGCGCCAGCCCGCGCGAGGTGTATGTGGACAGCCTGCAGAAGTGGTTTGACGTGCGCGCGCGCTACCTGCAGTGGACCGACGGCCGGCTGGCACAGATGCTGATTGCCACCGACATCACGGCCCGCCTGCGCGCCGAAGAACAAGCCGCCGCACAGGCTGAAAAAGCCCAGATGACGAGCCGTCTGGTGTCGATGGGCGAGATGGCCAGTTCGGTGGCGCATGAACTCAACCAGCCGCTGACGGCCATCACCAACTACTGCAACGGCATGGTGTCGCGCGTGAAGGCAGGCACCATCGAACAAGGAGATCTCATTGCCGCGCTGCAGAAGACCGCGCGCCAGGCCGAACGCGCGGGCCAGATCATCCACCGCATCCGCGCCTTCGTGAAGCGCAGCGAACCGCAGCGCCAGCCTTCGCAGGCCAAGCAGATCGTGGACGACGCGGTGGACCTGGCGGGCATCGAACTGCGCCGCCGCACGGTGTCCATCCACACCTACGTGGCGCAGCGGCTGCCGACGATCATGGCCGACCCGATCCTCATCGAGCAGGTGCTGCTGAACCTCTTGAAGAACGCGGCCGAGGCGATCGACAGCGCACAACTTCCCACATCACGCCGCCACATCGAGTTGCGCGTGGTGCCGCGCCACACGCCCGAAGAAGGCGGCGTCATCGAATTCAGCGTCACCGACATGGGCCCTGGCATCAAGGACGAGGTGATCGGCCGTCTGTACGAAGCCTTCTTCTCCACCAAGGCCGAAGGCCTGGGCATCGGCCTGAGTTTGTGCCGCACGATCGTGGAGTCGCATCGGGGGCGGATGCGGGCGCAGAACCTCTACAATGGCGCACTGATTGTCGGATGCCGGTTTTCCTTCACTTTGCCGGTTGAGTTGCCGCAGCGCACGGACCACTCCGAGACAGGCCCGGTCCCGCTGGAAGCCCCGGCAGAGGCCCAACCCACCACCCAACCGATGGCCTAAAAAACCGTCCCCCGCGAATGAGCCTGATCCCGAAAAAAGGCACCGTCTATGTCGTCGATGATGACGAGGCCGTGCGCGATTCCCTGCAGTGGTTGCTGGAAGGCAAGGACTACCGCGTCAAGTGCTTCGACTCGTCCGAGTCGTTCCTGTCGCGCTTTGACCCGCGCGAGGTGGCTTGCCTGATTGCCGACATCCGCATGGACGGCATGAGCGGGCTGGAATTGCAAGACCGGCTGATGGAACGCAAGAGCCCGCTGCCCATCGTCTTCATCACCGGCCATGGCGACGTGCCGATGGCGGTGACGACCATGAAGAAAGGCGCGATGGACTTCATCGAAAAGCCCTTCAAGGAAGAAGAGCTGCTGGGCTTGGTGGAACGTATGCTGGAACAAGCGCGCAGCGCCTTCAGCCACCACCAGGAACAAGCCAGCCGTGACGCCCTGCTGTCGCGCCTGACCACGCGCGAAGCGCAGGTGCTGGAACGCATCGTCGCCGGGCGCCTGAACAAGCAGATCGCCGACGACCTGGGCATCAGCATCAAGACGGTGGAAGCGCACCGCGCCAACATCATGGAAAAGCTCAACGCCAACACCGTGGCCGACCTGCTCAAGATCGCCCTGGGCGCGCAGACCACCAAGGCTTGAAAGAGCTCCACCTTCACTTTGCCGAGGCCGCAGGTTGCGGCCTTGGTCGTTTCTGAGTCCGACCCTCGTCCGCAAAAATGCCCGCAACCCTGATCGACGGCAAAGCACTTTCCGAACACATCCGCGCGGATGTGACGCGCCGCGCCGCGCTGCTCACCGCAGCCGGCCGCCAGCCCTGCCTGGCCGTGCTGCTGGTGGGCGACGACCCGGCCAGTGCCGTCTATGTGCGCAACAAGGTCCAGGCCTGCCATGACCACGGCCTGCATTCGGTGCTTGAGCCCTATGGCGCCGACATGCCAGAAGCAGCACTGCTGCAGCGCGTGGCCGCCCTCAACGCCGACCCGCGCATCCACGGCATCCTGGTGCAGATGCCGCTGCCCAAGCACATCGACCCGCAGAAGGTCATCGCCGCCATCGACACGGCGAAAGACGTGGACGGTTTTTCCGTGCATTCGGCCGGCGCCTTGATGGCCGGCCTGCCGGGCCTGCGCCCTGCCACGCCTTCTGGCTGCATGAAGCTCATCGAAAGCACCGGCGTGGCCTTGAAGGGCAAACACGCGGTGGTCATCGGCCGCAGCAACACGGTGGGCAAGCCGATGGCGCTCTTGCTGTTGCAGGCCAACGCGACCGTGACCGTGTGCCACAGCGGCACACCCGACATTGGCGCTCACACGCGGCAGGCCGACATCGTGGTGGCGGCCGTCGGCCGGCGCAACATGCTCACCGCCGGAATGGTCAAGCCCGGTGCCATCGTCGTCGACGTCGGCATCAACCGCAACGAAGCCGGCAAGCTCTGTGGCGACGTGGACTTTGCTGCCGTGCGCGATGCGCTCGGCGACGAGGGCTGGATCAGCCCGGTCCCCGGCGGTGTGGGGCCGATGACCATCACGATGCTGCTCGTCAACACCGTCCAGGCGGCGGAGGCCACCGCATGAACCCCTTGCTGCACACCGGCGAGATGCCGGACTTTCGCGCCATCCAACCCGACCACGTGGGCCCGGCGCTGGACGTGCTGCTGGCCGATGCGGACGCGGCGCTGGAACGCGCCGTCAGCACCGCCGTCGCCGCCGACTACGACACGCTGTCGATGGTGCTCGACGTGCCCGTGGAGCGTCTGTACCGCGCCTGGGGCATCGTCTGCCACCTGCAGGCGGTGGCCGACACGCCAGAGCTGCGCGCGGCGCATGCGCAAAGCCTCCCAAGGATCATCGACTTCAGTACCCGGCTCGGCGCCGACGAACGACTCTTTGCCAAGTACAAGGCCGTCGCTGCCGGTGCCGGGGGTGAAGGTCACGCCACGCTCAGCCCGGTCCGCCAGAAGGTGCTGGCCGACGCGCTGCGCGACTTTGTGCTGGGCGGCGCTGAACTGCAGGGTGCGGCTCGCGAGCGTTTCGCGGCCATCCAGGACCGCAGCGGCGCGCTGTCCCAGCAGTTCAGCGACAACGTGCTGGACGCCACTGACGCCTTTGCGCACTACGCCACCGAAGCTGAAATGGGCGGCGTGCCCGACGACGTACGCCAGGCCGCGCGCGACACCGCTGCGGCCGAAGGGAAGGACGGCTTCAAGCTCACGCTGCAACTGCCCTGTTACCTGCCGCTGATGACCTACGGCAGTTGCCGACCGCTGCGCGAGACCCTGTACCGCGCCTACGGCACCCGCGCCAGCGAATTCGGTCCTGCGGCGCGGGACAACAGCGCGGCCATGCGTGAACTGCTGCAACTGCGGCTTGAAGAAGCCCACCTGCTGGCACACGCCACCTATGCCGACCTGGCGCTGGTGCCCAAGATGGCCGGCTCGCCTGCGCAGGTGCTGGCCTTCGTGCGCGACCTGGCCAGCCGCGCCAAGCCCTTTGCCGAACGCGAACTGGCCGATCTGCAGGCCTTTGCTGCGCGCGAACTTGGCCTTGCCGAGTTGAAGGCCTGGGACCGCATGTTTGCGTCTGAAAAATTGAAGCAGTCGCGCTTCGCCTTCAGCGGCGAAGAGGTCAAGCAGTACTTCACCGAAGCGCGCGTGCTGGAAGGGCTCTTCCGGCTGATCGAGACGCTCTTCGGCGTTGCCATTCGCGCCGAAGTCGCGCCGGTGTGGCACGACAGCGTGCGCTTCTACCGCGTCTGGCGCGGTGGCCAGAGCGTGGCCGGTTTCTACCTCGACCTGCACGCCCGCACCGGCAAGCAGCCGGGTGCCTGGATGGACGGCTGCCGCTCGCGTTGGCGCCGGCCCGAGGGCCTGTTGCAGCAGCCCGTCGCGCACCTGGTGTGCAACTTTGCGCCGCCGGTGGGCGACCGGCCGGCGCTGCTGACGCACGACGACCTCATCACCCTCTTCCACGAATTCGGCCACGGCCTGCACCACATGCTGACGCAAGTGGAAGACCTGGCGGTGTCAGGCATCTCCGGCGTGGAAGGCGACGCCGTCGAACTGCCCAGCCAGTTCATGGAAAACTTCTGCTGGGAATGGGATGTGCTGCAGCGCCTGACGGCCCATGTGGACAGCGGTGAAGCGCTGCCGCGCGCCCTCTTCGACCGCATGCTCGCCGCACGCCACTTTCACAGCGCGCTTGGGCTGCTGAGGCAATGCGAATACGCGCTCTTCGACATGCGCCTGCATGCCGAACCAGAAGCCGCCGCGCGGGTGCAAGCAGTCGCCGACGAGGTCTGCGCCGAATTGCAGCCGATGCCCTCACCGGCCTTTTACCGCTACGCACCCAGCTTTTCGCATATTTTTGCGGGTGGCTATGCCGCTGGCTATTACGGTTATGCCTGGGCCCAGGTGCTGTCGGCCGACGCGTATGGCGCCTTTGAAGAAAGTGGCGTCTTCGACCCCGCCACCGGGCAGCGTTTCCGCCAGGACATCCTGGAAGTGGGCGGCAGCCGCACGGCGTTGGAGAGCTTCCGCGCCTTTCGCGGCCGTGACCCGCAAATTGACGCGTTGCTGCGGCACCAGGGCCTGCTTGAGCATGCGCACGGCGTCGTATAGATTGCGCATACTTCGCGCTGCACCCCCGAAGGCATCCACGAAGGCACCCATGAAGCGATCCACCTTGCCGTCATCCCCCCGTTGCTGGGCAAGCGCGGCACTCATGGCCACCCTGTGCACACTGGCCCAGGCCCAGTACAAGGTGGTGCTGCCCGACGGCAGCACCACTTACACCGACCGACCGCCCGTGGCCAGCAACGCGCGCGTCACCGCGCTGGCGCGGTCGGGCAGCCGCAGCGGCCCGGTGGACGTCAGCCTGCCGTCAGAACTGCGCACCGCCGTGCAACGCTACCCGGTCACGCTCTACACCAGCACCGACTGCACACCTTGCGACAGCGGCCGGCGCTTTCTGCAGCAACGCGGCGTGCCCTACAGCGAACGCCGAATCACCAGCGAAGACGACGCCGCCGCGCTGGAGCGCCTGGTGGGTGGCCGCACCGTGCCCGCACTGACGATTGGCGCGCAGCCCCTGCGCGGCTTGTCTGAAACCGACTGGGCGAGCTACCTGGACGTGGCCGGCTACCCGCGCGAGAACAAGCTGCCGCGCGGCTGGCAGCCGCCAGAGCCGACCACGCTGGTTGAGCGCGCGACGCCAACCGCCCGGGCGCCCGTTGCGCCACCTGAGCCGCGCGCCGCAGAACCCGCCGTCACGCCGCCCTCTGGCACCATCAGGTTCTGAGCCTTCAGCGCGTGCTGCGCAGGCCCTTCACCAGTGCCGACCCGCTGCCCACGCCCGCACCCACGGCCCAGAAGAGCAGCGCCGCACCCACTAGAGTGCCGGTGGCGCCAAAGACCAGCGGCATGATGGTGCTGGAGATGTTCATCATCATCGACCGCAGCGCCAGCGCTTCGCCGTGCCGGTGTTCGGGCGTCAGGTGGTGCAGCATCGACATCACCATCGGCTGCACACTGCCCAGCGACACGCCCAGCACCAACGCACACAGGCCCATCAACCAGGCGTTGGGTGCCAGCGGATACAGGGCGAAGACGATGCCGGTGGCGAGCATCGCGTTGCGCAACACCACCCGTTCACGCAGACGGTGCGCCAGCAGCGGCAGCACCAGCCGCACCAGCGTCACAGACAGCGTGAAGCTGCCCAGGATCAGGCCGATGGTGCCGGCACTGAAACCGCGTTCATGGCCCAGCACCGGCACGGCAAAGATGTGCACGTCCCAGCACATCGACAGCAGCCAGTTCACCACCAGCAGGCGCTTGAAGCCGGGTTCATTCAGCAGGTCCCAGGCGGTGTGGCCGGGCGGCCGCGCCACCTGCACGGCGGGTGGCATCGGTGGCACCTGGCGCGCTGACACCAGCGTGGCCAGCGGCAGAAGCAAGAGCAGCACGTAGGCAGCGCGAAAGCCGAAGCCGTCGATCAGGAAACCCACCGCCACCGGCCCCAGCACGTTGGAAAACGACGGTGCCACCCCCAGCCAGCTGAAGATGCGCACGCGCTCGGTGCTGTCGCGCGCCGTCAGGCCCGCCGTGCGCTGGATCGTCAACATGCCGGTGTTGGTGCCGGCGCCCATGGCCATGGCGGCCACGCACAGCAAGCCGAAGTGCACAGGGCCGGCCACCAGGGTGGACAGCACCGCAAGCACGCCTCCTGCCATCGTCAGCGCCACCGACAGGTACACGGGCTTGTGATACCCCAGGCGGTCCGCCAAGCGCCCCGCCTGCAGCGCGCTGAGCACGGGTGCGGCGGCAAAAAGCGCCAGCAGCAGGCCCACCGACCAGGCGCTGTAGCCCTCGCGCAGTGCCTGCAGGGGTGCGGCCATGCGCAGGCCGGCCATGGCCGAATGCATGCCCACCTGGCCGACGATCAAGGCGAGCAGGATTTGGCCTCTGGTGCCATTCTCCGCACCGGCTTCCGACCCTTCTGTACCTTGTGGCAAACCCGGTTCAGCCATCCTGCGGATCGGCCTCGTTGCCTGCGACCAACCCCGGCAGCAGTTCGGCACTGCGCGATTCAGGCAGCGCTTCCACGCTGCGCAGCTGGCGCACCATGGCGCGGGTGCGCACCTCGGCCTGTTCGATAGTGTTGCCGGCCTCTTCGAGCTTCTTCTTCGTCCGCGCCAGCACGTCGCCGAACTTCGAGAACTCGGTCTTCACCGCGCCCAGCACTTCCCAGACCTCGGCCGACCGCTTCTCCAGCGCCAGCGTGCGAAAGCCCATCTGCAGGCTGTTCAGCGTCGCCAGCAGCGTGGTCGGGCCGGCCATCATCACCTTGTATTCGCGCTGCAGCGCTTCGCTCAGGCCGGGGCGGCGCAGCGCTTCGGCGTACAGACCTTCGGTGGGCAGGAAGAGGATGGCGAAGTCGGTGGTGTGCGGCGGCGACACGTACTTGTCGCGGATGCTGCGGGCTTCCAGCCGCAGACGGGTTTCGATGGCCTTGGCGTAGAGTTCCATCGCTGGCGCGTCGGCGCGTTCATGGGCGTCCAGCAGGCGGTCATAGTCCTCACGCGGAAACTTGGCGTCGATGGGCAGCCACAAGGGGGGGCCGTGGCTGCCGTCCAGGCCCTTGCCGGGCAGGCGGATCGCAAATTCCACGCGGTCGTTGCTGCCTGGCACGGTGGCCACGTTGGTGGCGTACTGCTCGGGCGTGAAGACCTGCTCCAGCAAGCCCGCCAGCTGCACTTCACCAAAGACACCGCGCGTCTTGACGTTGGTCAGCACGCGGTTGAGTGAGCCCACATCGCGCGCCAGCGTCTGCATCTCACCCAGGCCCTTGTGCACCTGCTCCAGCCGGTCGGCCACCTGCTTGAAGCTCTCGCCCAGGCGCTGTTCCAGCGTGGCGTGCAGCTTTTCATCGACGGTGGCGCGCATCTGCTCCAGCTTTTTCTCGTTGCCCTCCTGGAGCGACACGAGCCGCGTTTCAACCGCCAGCCGCATTTCACCCAGCCGGCGCTCATTGCCGTCCGCCAGCAGACGCAGCTGTTCGGCCAGCGTGTCGCTGAAGCGCCGCAGTGCGGCGTCGGTCTGTTGCTGGGTGGCGGCCAGCTGCACGCGGAAGGCGTCGATCTGCTCGTTCTGCGTGCGCGCCACGTCGCCGCTTTGAGTCAGCAGCATCTGCTGGAAGCTCGACAGATCAGCGCGTGTGCCCTGCCCTTGGCGGCCGAGCTCGTCGCGCAACTCGCGTTCCAGCCTTTCCACCTCGCGCGCCGGGCCGGCGTTTTGGGGGCGCAGCACCAGCCACAGCAGCAAGAGCAGGTTGAGGCACAGCAGTGCGAGCAGAGAAAAAACGATCCAGTCGGCCATCGGGCTGATTGTCTCAGCCCTCCAGCCGGGTTCGGCCAGTTTCCACGCCCTGCAGCGGCGCTAGCGGGATCACGATGTCGCATTGGAAGCGGCCCGTCGCTTCGTCGTAGATGGCGCCCGGTGCGTCGTACTCGAAAGTCGGCCGGCCGTCGATCTGGTAGCCGCTGGCAGGCAGCCAGTCGCGCATCAGTGCAGTCCACGCCGAGCCGATCTCTGCGGGTGTGCCCATGAAGGGCAACTCGGCGTACAGGCCGCCCGGGATGGTGGTGATGAGCGCGTCACCACGGGCCACGAATTCCGGGTCCACCACCACGAAGGTGTCGTAGCGGCACTTCTCGGGCGCGGTGATCTTGGGGTCGTCGTGGCTGACGCCGAAGTTCGGCCGGCCCAGCAACTGGTGCTGCGTCATGAAAGGGTAAAAGCGCTGCTGCCAAAAGGCGGCCACGGACGCGCCATAGGGGCCGACGTGGCGCAGATAGGCCACTCGCGCCGGGGCGCGCTCGCGGACACTGACGTTCAAGCTGAGGGGGGTCATCGACGGCTCCTGAGTAGGGACGACTGCATCGTCGCTGCCTTCCGAGGCGCCGGCTTGATGCGGATTGCTCAGACCCTGATTCAACTTGAGCAATTGCTTCTGCCCGTCGCCATGGCGACGCCACCCGCTGGCACTGCAGCCGAAGCGCGCCTAGAAGGCATGTGCAAAGGCCTCTGCCGAGCCATAGCCCACCAGCAGCGCAATGTCCAGCACCCGCGTCCGCGGCTGGGTCAGCAGCCGCAGCGCGGCCACTTCCAGGCGGCGCCTGCTCGGTCACGCCACACCGCGCCGCATGCGGGCCAGCACCTCGGGGTTGATGGGCGTGGGCGGCACGCCACCGGTCAGCGCCGCAATCAGGTTGTCGGCGGCCAGGTCGGCCATCGCGCGCCGCGTGGCCACGGTCGCGCTGGCGATGTGCGGCGTGAGCACGATGTTGGGCACCGTGAGCAGGCCCGGGTGGACGCTGGGCTCACCCTCAAAGACGTCCAGCGCCGCAGCGCCAATGCGCTTGTCGCGCAGCGCGGCGGCCAGGGCAGCGTCATCGACGATGCCACCCCGCGCCACGTTGGTGAGCGTGGCCGTGGGCTTCATCAGTGCCAGTTCTGCCGCGCCAATCGCGTGGTGGCTTTGTGGCGAATAGGGCAGCACCAGGACCAGGTGGTCGGCTTCGCGCAGCAACGTCGCCTTGTCCACGAAGCGCGCGCCAATCGGCTCTTCTTGTTCCGGCGCCAGGCGGCTGCGGTTGTGATAGATCACCCGCATGCCAAAGCCCAGGGCACCGCGCCGCGCAATGGCCTGGCCGATGCGCCCCATACCCAGAATGGCCAGCGTGGCGCCGTGCACGTCGCTGCCGGTGTACATGTCGTAAGACCAGCGTGTCCACTCGCCGCGGCGCAGGAAGTGTTCGCTTTCGACCAGGCGGCGCGCGGCGGCCATCATCAACGCAAAGCCGAAGTCGGCCGTGGTTTCAGTCAGCACGTCGGGTGTGTTGGTGGCCAGCACGCCGGCTGCCGTGCAGGCGTTGATGTCGAAGTTGTTGTAGCCCACCGCCATGTTGCAGACGGCACGCAGTTGCGGGCACGCGGCCAGCACCTCGGCGTCGATGCGGTCACTGCCGGCGGTGAAGGCGCCGTGCTTGCCTTGCAACCGGGCAATGAGTTCGGCCTTGCTGTGGATGTGGTCCCCCGGGTTGTCTTCCACCACGAAGTGTTCGCGCAGGCGCGCCACCACCTCGGGGAAGACGGCCCGGGCGACAAGAACGCTTTGTGTGTTCATCAACCGCACCTCAGCGGAACCAGATCAACGTCAAGGCCCCGAATAGCGGGAGCAGCACTGCGCCGCTCCACAGCATGTAGCCAAAGAAACTGGGCATGACCACCCCACGGTCTTCTGCAATCGCCTTGACCATGAAGTTCGGCGCGTTGCCGATGTAGGTGTTGGCGCCCATGAACACCGAGCCGGCCGAGATGGCGGCCAGCGTCGCCGCCAGCGGGCCCATCAACTGCGCCGGGTCGCCACCGGCCAGGTTGAAGAAGACGAGGTAGGTCGGCGCGTTGTCCAGAAATGAACTCAGGGTGCCGCTGAACCAGAAGTAGGCCCATGGCAGCGGTTGGCCGTCCGGCCCGGTGACCGCGTGGGCCACGGCGGCAAAGGAGCCCGCCGTTCCGGCCTTCAGCGCCGCAAGGACCGGGATCATGGTCAGGAAGATGCCGATGAAAAGCTTGGCTACCTCCTGCATGGGCGCCCAAGTGAACTGGTTCGCCTGCCGCACGCCCTTGGGCGTGATGGCCAGCGACAGCAAGGTCACGCCCACCAAAAGCACGTCACGCACCAGACTCTGCAGCTCCACCGTCGTGCCGAAAACATCGAAAGTGATGCCGGGTTTCCAGGTGCCGCTCATGAGCACCAAGGCCACCACGGCCAGTAGGGGCAAGAAGTTGATGGCGCCGTCCAGGCCCAGGCCCGATGTGTCGGGCGTGGGGTCTGCTGCCTGCACGCCTTCACGCTTGTAGTACCAGCTGTCAACGCCGTAGAAGATCGCCAGCAAGGCGCACAGCATGAACAGGGTCTCGGGGAAGATGTGCTTGGCAGTCCAGAAGAAATCCACCCCTTTCAGGAAGCCCAGAAACAGTGGTGGGTCACCCAGGGGCGTGAGTGAACCGCCGACGTTGCTGACCGTGAAGATGAAGAAGACCACCACGTGGGCGACGTGCTTGCGGTTGTCGTTGGCACGGATCAGCGGGCGGATCAGCAGCATCGATGCACCGGTGGTGCCCATCACGCTGGCCAGCACAGAGCCCACCGCCATGATTGCCAGGTTGGTGAGCGGGCTGCCATGAAGATTGCCGCGCACGTAGATGCCCCCCGCGGCCGTGAACAGGGCCACCAGCAGCGCGATGAACGGGATGTATTCGGCCAGCAGCGTGTGCACGACCACACCCCCTGCGGCTGCAGGCCCGAAGGCGACCGCAAAGGGCACCAAAAAGGCGAGCGCCCAGGCGGCCGTGATCTTGCCAAAGTGGTGGTGCCAGACCTTGGCAGCCAGCAGCGGCAGGAGTGCAATCGACAGCAACATGCCCGCAAACGGCAGCCCCCACCAGGCCGACAATTGGCTGCCGTCCAAGTCAGCCGCCACCGCAAGTCCTGGAAGGCCCAGTGCGATGACGGACCCGAAGCCTGCCGCGAGCGGTCTGAAAGTGTGCATGCAGTCCCTGTTGTCCTTGGCGGGCGATTCTAGGAAGCGGCGCTGGGGCGCGCCGACCGTCTGGCTAAGCCAGGAACCGGACAAACCCGGAGACCGGCTCGCGTTCGGTGTGCAGGGTGTTCTCCACCGCGCCGGGATCGGCGTGCCCCAGCGACATGCCGCAGACGACGGACTGGTCGTCACGCAGCTGAAGATGCCGCGCGATGATTCGGTGGAACTGCGTGAAGGCGGCCTGCGGGCAGGTATCCAGCCCGCGTGCGCGCGCGGCCACCATCACGCTCTGCAGGAACATGCCGTAGTCGAGCCAGCTGCCCTGCTGCATGACGCTGTCGATGGTGAATATCAGGCCCACCGGCGCGCCGAAGAAGGCGTAGTTGCGCGCGTGCTGCTCGTGCATGCGGGCCTTGTCGGCCTTGCCGATGCCGAGCAGCGAATACAGGTCCCAGCCGACCTTGCGGCGGCGGTCGATGTAGGGGCTGCGCCATTCGGTGGGGTAGTAGGCGTAGGGCTCGGTGTGGCGCGCGCGTTCTTCGGGGTCGTCGTAGGCGGCGCGGATGTCGCGCGACAGGTTTTCCTTGCGCACGCCCGTCAGCACGTGAACCTGCCAGGGCTGCGTGTTGGTGCCCGAAGGCGCGCGTGCAGCCACGCTGAGCAGCGCTTCGATGTCTGCACGCGGCACTGGCGTCGGCAGGAAGGCGCGGATCGATCGGCGCGACGTGATGGCGGCATCTGCGGCGGTGGTGGTCTCGGGCGTGATGATCATGCTGCTCGGGTCAAGGGTTGGAGTGCGAAGCGCAGGGCCTGCGGCAGATCCACCGGGCGCCGTGTCTCGCGGTCCACGTACACATGCGTGAACTCGCCCGTCGCGGCGGCCAGGGGCGCATCGTCGGCAAAGAGGCCGAGCTCATACCGCACGCTGGAACGACCCAGCTGCGCCACGCGCAAGCCCACCTGCACGGTTTGCGGGAAGCTGATGCTGTCGAAGTAGTGGCACTGGGTGTGCACGACGAGTCCGATCACGCTGCCGCCGTGGATGTCCAATGCGTCTGCTTCGATGAGCATGCGGTTGACGGCGGTGTCGAACAGGCTGTAGTGCACGACGTTGTTGAGGTGGCCGTACACATCGTTGTCCATCCAGCGGGTGGTCACCGTCTGAAAGCGCAAGTAGTGCGCGCGCGGCAGGGCTTGCGGGCGTGTGGGTGATGGCGTGGGCGACGGCGTGGGCGATGGCGATGGCGATGGCGTGCTCATGCGGCCGATTGTTCCATCGCCCGCCAGGCCTGCCACGACGCCAGCGCGAGTGCCAGCGTCTCCCGCTGCACGGCCACGGTTGTCGCCAGATCGCGGCCATAGCCACCCGCCATCGACAACGCCACGGGGATACGCCTTTCGCGCAGGGCCGTCAGCACCCTGCGGTCTCTTTCCGCCAGGCCTGCAGAGCTGATCTTGAGCCGGCCCAGGCGGTCGTCTTCGTGCGGGTCTGCTCCGGCCAGGTAGAAGGCCAGGCCCGGGGCCACATCCCCGTGGTGACGCCAGACCTGGCCCAGCGCACCGTCGAGTGCAGCCAGGTATTCGTCGTCGGCGCAGCCATCAGGCAGATCAACGTCCAGATCGCTCGCTTCCTTGCGAAAGGGGAAGTTCTTGGCGCCGTGCAGCGACAGCGTGAAGACACTCGGGTCGTCGTGGAAGATGGCCGCCGTGCCATTGCCCTGGTGCACGTCGAGGTCGATCACCAGCACCCGCAGCCCGCGCCGGTGGTGGCGGTGCCATTCCGCCTGCATCAGCCGCGCGGCCACCGCCACGTCGTTGAAGACGCAGTATCCCGAGCCCTTGTGGGCGTAGGCGTGGTGGGTGCCGCCGGCCAGGTTGGCGGCCACGCCTTCCCCGCCCAGCAGCGCCGTGCGGGCAGCGCAGACGGTGGCGCCAACGGATCGCCGGGCTCGCTCCACCATGCGTTCGCTCCAGGGGAAGCCTATTTCTCGCTGCTGAAGCGCGCTGGTGCTGCCCGTGCTGATGGCATGGATCCAGTCGGGCTCATGCGCCAGGGCCAACTCACCGTCACTGGCGGCCGGCGCTTCGGTGACGCGCACGCCAGGCAGTGTGGACTCTGCCGCGTCCCGCAGCAGGCGGTACTTGCTCATCGGAAAGGGGTGCCCGGGTGGCAGGGGCAGGACGAACTGGTCGGAATGGAAGGCACGCACCACGCGGATTCTAGAAAGCCACCCCTAGATTGCTGCGGCGCAGCAAAAATCGCTTGCATCGGCTGGGGAGAACCCTATACTTCGTTTCATGTTGCAGCGCAGCAGAGAAGTCGAACCCGTGCTGATGACTGTCACCTTCAACCCACTCCCAGGAGATTCCACATGAACACCAATTTCACCGCCGAACAATTCTTGGCCGCCCAAAAAGCCAGCGTCGAAACCCTCTTCGGCCTGACCACCAAGGCCTTCGAAGGCGTCGAGAAGCTCGTCGAACTGAACCTGCAAGTTGCAAAGACCTCGCTGGCCGAAGCCGCTGACACCGCCACGGCCGCCATGTCGGTCAAGGACGCACAAGAGTTCCTGGCCCTGCAAGCCGGCCTGCTTCAGCCCGCTGCCGAAAAGGCCGCTGCCTACAGCCGTCACCTGTATGACATCCTGGCCGGCGCCAGCGCCGAGTTCACGAAGTCTGCCGAAGCCAACATGGCAGACAGCCAGAAGAAGGTGTTGGCCCTGGTGGACAACGCCGTCAAGAACGCACCCGCCGGCACTGAAAGCGCCGTCGCACTGGTGAAGTCTGCCGTTGCCGCCGCCAACAACGCCTTCGAAGGCGCCCAGAAGGCTGCCAAGCAAGCTGCTGAAGTGGCCGAAGCCAACTTCACGGCCATGAGCGTCCAGGCAGTCAACGCCACCAAGTCGGCCACCAAGGCCAAGCGCGCTGCCTGATTGGCAAGCTGAAGGACGGGAAAGCGCGGCTCAGCACAGCTGAGCGCGCCCCAGTTTCAGGCCGGCATGTCCGGCCTGAACTTTTTTGGGTGGGCCGCATCTATTGCTGATCCCCGTTGACAAGCGGCGGGGACTTTTGTGGAAATTGGTCATTCTCCTCAGCACCCGTCCAAGGTGCGTTGCGGCCCAGTCAGCCGGCTGGGCCGCATTTTTTTGGCCGACCGTCTTTTGGCCGACCCTTGCGTCCTGCTCAGCGCGCCAGTGCGGCGAGCTTGGCCCGGATGTCCGGCAGCATCGTGGTGGCCATTTCGCGCCCGGCGCGGATGGCGCGCACTCGGGACGTGAAGTCAGCGCTGCTCACCCCCACCAGCGCCGGCCGCAGCACCACGTCGGCGTCACGCAGCTCGAACTGGTTGATGCTCTTGCCCATGATGGCAAAAGTCTGCAGCAGCAGTTTCATCGTGTCGCCGGTGGCGTTGCCGTCGGGCGGCGACGAGATGTCCACGGCGATCACCATTTCGGCACCCATCTGGCGTGCAAAACGCACCGGCACGGGCGACACCAGGCCGCCGTCCACGTATTCGCGGTTGCCGATCTTCACCGGCTGGAAGACCGCCGGCACCGAGCTGGACGCCCGCACCGCCAGGCCGGTGTCGCCGCGCTCGAACAGAACGGCAGTGCCGCTGTCGAGGTCGGTGGCGACGATGCCCAGGCGGAACTTCGTTTGTTCAATGTTCAGGCCCCCCGTCTGCTCGCGCACGTAGCGCGCCAGGGCTTCGCCCCGGATCAGGCCGCGGCCGGGAAATGCCCAGTCGGTGATGGCGCCTTCGTCCATCGTCAGCGCCAGCGTCGCCAGCTCAGCGCCGTTCTTGCCGTGGGCGTAGAGGGCAGCCACCAGGCTGCCGGCGGACGTGCCAACGACAAGGTCGGGGCGGATGCCCGCCTCTTCCAGCACTTGAATGACACCGATGTGGGCGAAGCCCCGCGCCGCGCCACCACCCAGGGCCAGGCCCAGCTTGGGCGGGCGCGTGACCCTGGCCGCGGCGGGCGGCGGTGCGGGCGTCGGAGGCTGCGTCGGTGCGGGCGGAGCATTGGCGCCGCTGGGAGTGGACGGCGTTGTCTGGCAGGCCGCCAGTGCCGAGGCCGCTGAGAGCAGGAACAGCCGGCGCGGGCCATGCAGTGAATCGCAAGGGGTTGTGGGCATGCCGTTGATTCTAAGAAGTCGCCACATCGCGCCCCTTCATACCGAATCAGATATATGCAAGCTACTTATTTGTAGTTCCATGAACTAAGCGGACTTCCTATCGTTCGCCCTCTCGGCTGGGTCCCTCGCCTGGCCTATGGATGCATCCCCCTTCATGGACCTTCTTGCAGTGCTCAGCGGTTTTGGTGTCGGCGCCATCGTCGGCATGACAGGCGTCGGCGGTGGTTCGCTGATGACGCCGCTGCTGATGGGCGTGTTCGGCCTGGCGCCGGCCGTGGCGATTGGCACCGACCTCTGGTTTGCCGCCATCACCAAGTCGGGCGGCAGCTGGGTGCACCACAAGCTGGGCCATGTGGACTACCGCATCACCGGCCTCCTGCTGGCCGGCAGCCTGCCAGCCACGGTGGCCACCATTGCCGTGATGCACTTCACCGGCATCACCAAGGCCTGGGCCGGGGCGCTGACCGTGGCGCTGGGCGTGGCCCTGCTGCTGACGGCGCTGGCCGTGGCCTACCGCGGCTTCTGGACCACGCTGGGCCTGCGGATAGAACGCTGGCTGCCTGAGCCGCGGCGCGCCGCATTCACCGTGGCATCGGGCGTGCTGCTGGGCGTGCTGGTGTCGCTCAGCTCCATCGGCGCGGGTGCCATCGGCGCCACGCTGCTGCTGCTGCTGTACCCACGCCTGCCAACGCACCGCGTCGTCGGCACCGACATCGCCCATGCCGTGCCCCTGACGCTGGTGGCCGGAATTGGCCACGCCATGCTGGGCAACGTCGAGTGGGCGCTGCTGACGGCCTTGCTGGTGGGTTCACTGCCAGGGATTTGGCTGGGCGCCCGGTTGACCAAGGCCATGCCCGATCGACTGGTCCGTGGGGTGCTCTGCCTGGCACTGGTGACTGCGGGCCTCAAGGTTCTTGCCTGACAACTCTTTCATTCGCATGTACGCATACACCGACCACGACCGCCAATTCCTCCGTGCCCGCGCCGCGCAGTACCGCGACCAGCTGACGCGTCACCTGATGGGCGAAATGCCCGACGAAGAATTCCGCCCGCTGCGCTTGCAGAACGGTTGGTACGTGCAGCGCCACGCGCCGATGCTGCGCGTCGCCGTGCCGTATGGCGAACTCAGCAGCCGCCAACTGCGGCAACTGGGCCGCATCGCGCGTGACTTCGACCTGCAAGACGCCGGCACCGCCACCGAGCGTGGTGGGTTTGGCCACTTCACCACGCGGCAGAACCTGCAGTTCAACTGGATCCCGCTGGAGCGCAGCGCCGAGGTGATGGAGTTGCTGGCCGACGTGGACATGCACGGCATCCAGACGAGCGGCAACTGCATCCGCAACATCACCAGCGATGCGCTGGCAGGCATTGCGCCCGACGAGGACGTGGACCCGCGCCCCTACTGCGAAATCCTGCGCCAGTGGAGCACGCTGCACCCCGAATTTGCCTTCCTGCCGCGCAAGTTCAAGATCGCCGTCACAGGAGCGCGTGAAGACCGTGCCGCGACCGACTGGCACGACATCGGCTTGACCTTGCGCCGCAATGCCGCAGGGGCAGTGGGCTTCCGCGTGGCGGTGGGCGGTGGCATGGGCCGCACACCCGTCATCGCGACCGAGTTCAATGCCTTCGTGCCATGGCAGCAGATCCTGGTTTACATCGAAGCCGTCGTGCGCCAGTACAACCTGCACGGCCGGCGCGACAACATGTACAAGGCGCGCATCAAGATCCTCGTCAAGGCCGAGGGCGCGCGTTTTGTGGACGCGGTGAACCGGGAATTCGATTCGCTGATCGCCGACCCGGCCACGCCGTTGATCCCGCAGGTGGAACTCGAACGCGTCGCCAAGAGCTTTCCGCTGCCAGCCGCCGTGGCCGACAGCGCGTCGAATGCAAACACCCACCCGCCGCTGCCCGCCTACACCCGCTGGCTGCAGCGCAACGTGCAGGTCCACCGCGTGGCGGGCTACCGCGCCGTGACCCTGTCGCTGAAACGCGCCGGCCTGCCGCCCGGTGACGTGACAGCCGACCAGATGGACGGCGCTGCCGCGCTGGCCGACCGTTATTCCCTGGGTGAGTTGCGTGTCACGCACGACCAGAACCTGCTGCTGCCCTGGGTGCGGGCCAACGACCTGCGCGCACTGTGGCTGGCCGCGCGCGAAGGCGGCTTTGCCACGCCCAACATCGGCCTTCTGACGGACATGATCGCCTGCCCGGGCGGCGACCTGTGTGCGCTGGCCAACGCGCGATCAATCCCCATCGCCGCAGCCATCGCCGAACGGTTTGACGACCTGGACGAGTTGCACGACATCGGCGACATCGACCTCCACATCAGCGGCTGCATCAACAGCTGCGGCCACCACCACAGCGGCCACATCGGCATCCTGGGCGTCGACAAGGACGGCAAGGAGTGGTACCAAGTGAGCGTGGCCGGCGCCGACGGCAGCACGCTCAGCGGGCCCGCACTGGCAGGCAAGGTCATCGGCCCGTCATTCGCGGCCGACGAAGTGCCCGACGCGGTAGAGGCCGTCATCGGCACCTACCTGCGTGAGCGCCGGGAAGGTGAACACTTCATCCACACCGCGCGCCGCCTGGGGCCCCTGCCCTTCCGCCACGCGGCCGACGCCGTGCGGCGCAGCACCGCCACGCAGTCGTGAACCGGGAGCCGACGATGCAGTTCATCGAGCCTGCAGCCAACGCCCATGACAAGGCGCTGGTGCTGAACAACACCGACGACGTGCTGCTGCAAGCCGAACAGATTCGGGCGCACAAGGCCGTGGTGCTGCAGTTTCCGAAGTGGACCGACGGCCGCGCCTATTCGCAGGCCGTGCTGCTGCGCGGCAGGCTGCGGTATGCCGGCGAAATCCGCGCCACCGGCGAGGTGCTGGCCGACATGCTGCCGCTGCTGCAGCGCTGCGGCTTTGACGCCGTGCAACTGCGTGCCGACCAGAAGCTGGAGACCGCGCAGCGGGCTTTAGGCTACTTCGGCAACCACTACCAGACGGTGCCGCCCGAGCGGCGCAACACTGGGGTGCAGCCTGGATTGCAGCCGTGAGCCGTGCGATCGAACTCAACGCCCGCGCCACGCCGGGTTTCGACCAGCGCGTCGCGCAGTCGTTGTTTCGTCTGCAACAAGCGGCTTCACAACACCCGGGCCGCATCGTGCTGAGCACGAGCCTGGGCGCCGAGGACATGGTCATCACCGACCTCATCGCGCGCCACGGCGTGCCGGTGGCGCTGGCCACGCTGGACACCGGAAAATTGCACGCCGAGACGCTGGCGCTGATCCCGGCAATAGAGCGCCTCTACGGCCTGACGGTGGAACGCTGGCAGCCCGAGGCCCAGCAGGCGGTCCGATTCGTCAAGACCCACGGCGAGCTGGCCATGCGCCAGAGCATCGACCTGCGCAAGGCCTGCTGCCAGATCCGCAAGCTCGAACCACTGTCGCGCTTGCTGGCTCACCACACGGCCTGGGTCACGGGCCTGCGTCGTGAACAGTCTGGCGCGCGCGCCGAAGTGCCATTTGAAGACATCGATGACCTTGGCCGCGCCAAGTTCAACCCGCTGGCCGACTGGAGCTGGCACGACGTCTGGCACTACATTGCCAGCCACGACGTGCCCTACAACGCGCTGCACGATCAGTTCTTCCCCAGCATCGGTTGCGAGCCTTGCACCCGCGCGGTGGCGCTGGGTGAAGACTTCCGCGCGGGACGCTGGTGGTGGGAAAACGAAGACGCCAAGGAATGCGGGCTGCATGTGTCGGCCGTCCAGGAGATCCGCGCATGAATGCCCCCGTCCACATCGAACACCTGCTGCCCGGCCTGGACCACGCCCACCTGGACGCGCTGGAAGAAGAAGCCATCTTCATCCTGCGCGAAGTGGCCGCCGCCTTCGAGCGCCCTGCGCTGCTGTTCTCGGGCGGCAAGGACTCCTGCGTGGTGTTGCGCCTGGCCGAGAAGGCCTTCAAGAACCACGTCGCGGGCGATGAGTTCAGCGGCCAGTTGCCCTTCCCGTTGCTGCACGTGGACACCGGGCACAACTTCCCCGAAGTCCTCACCTTTCGCGACCAGCGCGTGGCGCAGATGGGCGAACGGCTGGTGGTGGGCAGTGTCGAGGAATCCATCCGCCGGGGCACGGTGCGGCTGGCGCACCCGCTGGAGTCACGCAACGGCCACCAGACGGTGGCGCTGCTGGAAGCCATCGAAGAAGGCCGCTATGACTGCCTGATTGGCGGTGCCCGGCGCGACGAAGAAAAGGCGCGCGCCAAGGAGCGCATCTTCAGCCACCGCGACAGCTTCGGGCAGTGGCAGCCGAAAGAACAGCGGCCTGAACTGTGGACGCTGTTCAACACCCGCATCCGTCTCGGTGAACACTTCCGCGCCTTCCCGATCAGCAACTGGACTGAGCTGGACGTGTGGCTGTACCTGGCGCGTGAACGCATCCCCTTGCCCGGCCTGTACTTCAGCCATCAGCGCAAGGTGGTGCGCAAGAAGGGCCTCCTGGTGCCGGTGACAGCCGTCACGCCACCGGCGGCTGGCGATGTGGTGGAAATGCTGCCGGTGCGCTTCCGCACCGTCGGCGACATGACCTGCACCTGCCCGGTGGAAAGCGACGCCGCGACCGCCGTGGACATCGTGGCCGAAACACTGACCGTTACGGTGAGCGAGCGCGGCGCGACGCGCATGGACGACCGAACGTCGGACTCCTCGATGGAACGGCGCAAGAAAGAGGGTTACTTCTGATGTCTGCCTTGCTCGAGTTTCAGACCCAAATTCAAACCCAACTGCCGACACAACACAAAGCGCTGCGCTTCCTGACCGCCGGCAGCGTGGACGACGGCAAGAGCACGCTCATCGGCCGCCTGCTCTACGACAGCCGCGCCATCCTGGCCGACCAGCTGGACCATCTGCATGCGCGCGCCGCCGGTCAGCCCATCGACTTGAGCCTGCTCACCGATGGCCTGGAGGCCGAGCGCGAACAAGGCATCACCATCGACGTGGCCTACCGCTACTTCGCCACGCCCAACCGCAAGTTCATCATCGCCGACGCGCCCGGGCACGAGCAGTACACGCGCAACATGGTCACCGCCGCCGCCGGCAGTGACGCCGCGGTGGTGCTTGTGGACATCACCAAGCTCGACACCAACGCCTCAAGCGTCACACTGCTGCCGCAGACCCGCCGCCACGCACTGCTGGCGCAGCTGCTGCGCGTGCCCAGCATCGTCTTTGCCGTCAACAAGCTCGACGCGGTGCAAGAGCCTGCACGCGCTTTCAAGGCGGTAGCGCACGCACTAGAGGCCTTCGCTTCCGAGGCCGGCTTTGTGCACGCGGGCATCGTGCCCGTGTCGGCGCTGCGCGGCGACAACGTGACGACAGCCTTGCGCGCAGACTGGTACCAGGGCCCGTCGCTGCTGCAGTTGCTGGAGACCTTGCCGGTGGTGCAGGAAGCCACGGCCGAATCCTTCAGCCTGCCGGTGCAATACGTCGCCCGTCATGGCGCAGGTTTTGCAGCACATCTTGCATCAAGCGCTGGCCACAGCAGCGGCGAACAGCCGCGTGTGCTGTGGGGCCGCATCGCCCAAGGCAGCGTGCAAGTGGGCGACGAACTGCAGGTCTTTCCCAGTGGCGAACGCGCCCGTGTGGCGGCCTTGCGCCGCGCCGGTGTGGGCGTGCAGCACGGTGAAGCGGGTCAATCGACGGGTGTGGTGCTGGACCGCCAGCTTGACGTGTCGCGCGGCGACTGGCTGGCCGCACCCGGCACCCTGCACAGCACGCAGCGCTTCGTTGCGACACTGGCGTGGCTTGACACCGAAAGCGCCGTTCCTGGGCGCAAGTACTGGCTGCGCCACGGCAATCGGTGGGTCCAGGCGCGACTGAGCCAGGTGCGCCAGCGCATCGACATCCACACGCTGGTGCCGCACGCGGCAGACAGGCTGGACGTCAATGACATTGGCGAAGTGGAGTTTGAATTGCAGCAGCCGCTGCCCCTGTCCACCTTTGCCGCCAACCGCGTGGGCGGCTCGCTGATCGTCGTGGACCCCGCCAGCCACCGCACCAGCGGCGCGTTGCTGGTGACGCAGACTGAAGTGCAGAAAGAAGCGCGGCCATGACCACCCCAGGTCGTGTCATCTTCATTGGCGCCGGCCCCGGCGCGGCCGATCTCATCACGCTGCGGGGTGCCGCGCGCCTGCTCGAAGCCGACGTGGTGCTGTTCGACGCCCTCACCGACCCCGAGCTTCGCGACCTGGCGCCGCAAGCGCGGTGGATCAACGTCGGCAAACGCGGCTTCTGCGATTCCACCGGGCAGGCCACCATCGACGCCTTGCTCGTGCGCATGGCGCATCAACACCCGTGTGTGGTGCGCCTCAAGGGCGGTGACCCCAGCGTCTTTGGCCGCCTGGAAGAAGAGCTGCAGGCACTGGCCGCCGCAGGCATCGCCTGCGAAGTGGTGCCTGGCATCACCGCCGCCTTGGCCGCGGCCGCTGACACGCGCCGCCCGCTCACCCGCCGTGGCCAGGGCCGCAGCGTCAGCCTGACAACCGCCATGACGCAACAAGGCGCGCTGCGCGCCGGCCGTCATGCCGACACCGAAGTCTTCTACATGGCCGGGCGTCAGCTGGGCAGACTCGGTCGCGCGCTGCGCGCTGCTGGGTGGCCCGAAGCCACACCGGTGAGCGTGGTGTCGCGCGCCGGCTGGCCCGACAGCGTCGCCAGCGACCATGCGCTGGCCGACCTGGCAGGAGCAGCCGTGCTGCACGCCGGCCGACCCACGGTGGTAACCGTGGGCGCGGGTGCTGCCCGGGTGGCGTCACCAACCTTGACAACTTCCGCAGCACTGGCCGCGGGCGCTGAAACGACAGCCTCTGCAATGCCCGCTCTGGCGCCGTAAAATCAAGGGTTTGGTGCGGGCTGCGGCAAGCCCGCGGCCCCAACTATCAACCGAGCCCGTCCATGACCCACGTAGTCCTCGAATCCTGCATCCGCTGCAAGTACACCGATTGCGTCGACGTCTGCCCCGTCGATTGCTTTCGCGAAGGGCCGAACATGCTGTTCATCGACCCCGACGAATGCATCGACTGCGCGGTCTGCATCCCCGAATGCCCGGTGAACGCCATCCTGCCCGAAGAGGACGTGCCCACCGAGCAGCTGCAGTTCATCAAGATCAACGCTGACTTGTCGCGAAAGTTTCCCAGCATCACCAAGCGCAAGGCCCCGCCGCCCGACGCCGATGAGTGGAAAGACAAGCTTGGCAAAATCGACCAGCTGGTGCGCTGAGGCGGCCCACGAAAGCCATTGAAGCCATGAACCTGCAAGTTGACCCCGGCGTGGCCGACACCGTCCGATTGCATGACGACGCCATCGAAACCGACGCCGTGATCGTGGGTGCAGGCCCCGTGGGGCTGTTCCAGGTCTTCGAGCTTGGTTTGCTTGAAATCAAGGCCCACATCATCGATTCACTGGCCTACCCCGGCGGCCAATGCATCGAGCTCTACCCCGACAAGCCCATCTACGACATCCCTGCCGTGCCGGTGTGCACTGGCAAGGAACTCACCGACAAGCTGCTCAAGCAGATCGAACCCTTTGGCGCCACTTTCCACCTGAACCAGGAAGTGGTGGTGGTGCGCCGTCAGGACGACGGGCGCTTCTTCGTCGAAACGTCCAAGGGCACGCAGTTCATCAGCAAGACCATCTTCATCGCCGGTGGCGTCGGATCATTTCAGCCGCGCACGCTGAAGGTGGATGGGCTTGAGGCTTTCAATGGCACGCAGCTGTTCTACAGCGTGCGCAACCCGGCCCAGTTTGCGGGAAGGAACCTGGTGATCGTCGGCGGTGGCGACTCGGCGCTCGACTGGGCGCTGAACTTTGCGCAGGAAGGGCCGCACAAGGCTGAGAGCGTGATCCTAGTGCACCGACGAGACGGCTTCCGCGCCGCACCGGCCGCCGTGGCCAAGATGAAGGCCCTGTGCGACGCCTACGAGATGCAATTCGTGGTCGGCCAGGTGACAGGCTTCGAGGCGTCGGCGGGCCAGTTGAAGAGCTTGAAGCTCACCGGCTCTGACGGCGTCACACGGGTGATGCCGCTGGACATGCTGCTGGTGTTTTTCGGCCTGAGCCCCAAGCTCGGCCCCATTGCCCAGTGGGGCCTTGGCATCGAACGCAAGCAGATCGTCGTTGACACCGAAAAATTCCAGACCAATGTACCCGGCATCTTTGCAGTCGGCGACATCAACCTTTACCCAGGCAAGAAAAAGCTCATCCTGTCGGGCTTTCATGAGGCCGCGCTGGCCGCCTTTGGTGCTGCGCCGATCGTCTTTCCGGACAAGCGCATCCTGCTGCAATACACCACCACCAGCCCCAAGCTGCACAAGGTGCTGGGTGTGGAGTCGCCGGTGTTTGATTGAGCAAATCGGCATCCCCTACAACAGCCCGCCACGTGCGGGCTGTTTTGTTGTGGACGCAGCGGTGGGTGCGCAGCTTCATTGATAATCCTTTTCGACCCGTGATCTTTCACGGGCCACTTCGCTAGGGGTGTTGGCACGACCGCAAGGCAGTGCCGACTGAGAAAGTCCCTTTGAACCTGTTTGATGCTCGCTTGCGAGCATCAGAGTCCCCGCAAGGGGATTGAGGTAATCCTCGCGCAGGGAAGCCGTCTCCAGCTGGGTGCCCACCATGGGCCCGGGCTTGACTCGCCGACCTGCCATCTTCTGAAAGCTCAGGATGGCATCCACACCGTTTGTTCCCGCAGGCCTCGCCCTGGCATCTGTCATGGCTTGCTGCCCCCCGTTGGCTGCACAGCCTGCACCTTCAGCAACCATCATCGACAGCGTCGTCATCACCGGCCACAGCAGTGCCGCGGTGGCTTCGGCAGGCTTCGGCGACACGCCTTTGGCGCGCGCACCGCTGCAGGCCAGCATCTATGGCCAGGGCTTGCTGGCCGACCAAGGCATCGCACAAATCAGCGGCCTGACGCGCCTGGACGCCAGCGTCAGCGACGCCTACAACGCCGAGGGCTACTGGTCCAATTTGAGCGTGCGCGGATTCACATTGGACAACCGCTTCAACTACCGACGTGACGGGCTGCCCATCAACGCAGAAACCGCGATCGCGCTGGACAACAAGGAGCGGCTTGAATTGCTCAAGGGCACCAGTGGCATCCAGGCAGGCACCAGTTCACCGGGCGGTCTGTTGAACCTGGTCGTCAAGCGGCCAAATGCCGACCTGCGCACGGTGCGACTGGAAGCACGCGAGAAGGGATCGGTGCTGGGTGCTGTGGACATCAGCCAGCGCTTCGGCATGGACAGCACCGTCGCAGTGCGCGTGAACGCCGCCTATGAACACTTGGACCCTAACGTCAGAAATACACGTGGCGGCCGTTCTTTGCTGGCGGTCGCATTCGACTGGCAACTGACACCCGACACGCTGCTGCAAGCCGAAGTCGAGTCCAGCCGTCAAAGCCAGCCCAGCGTGGCCGGCTTCAGCATGCTCGGCAACAGCGTGCCTGCAGCCCGCAGCATCGACCCACGCCTGAACCTGAACGACCAGCCCTGGCGCCACAACGTCGTGCTCGACGGTGACACCGCGTCGCTGCGCTGGCAGCAGCGTCTGGGCAGCAACTGGCGCTTTACCGCACACGGCTTGCAGCAACGCCTGCGCAGCGACGACCGCACCGCCTTTCCCTTTGGCGTGTACGACGCCACCACCTACGACTGCCCGCAGTGGTGTGACCGCTTCGCCCCTGACGGAAGCTTCACCTACTGGCAGTACACCAGCGACAACGAACGGCGCACCAGCAAGGCGCTGCAGTTGTGGTTGGCTGGAGAACTGCGCACGGGCCCGTTCACGCACAGGGTCGAAGCCGGTGTGCTCAAGTCACGCTATAGCGGCGCCTTCCAGGACCAGGTCTTCGACATCGCCGGCACCGGCCGCATGGATGGCAACCTGCAGACGCCGCCATCTGCAGGCTTCCTTGACGCCAACACCAACCGCGACGAACGCAGCACGGAATGGTTTGCCCGCGACGCGTTGCAGCTCGGCCCAAACTGGCAACTGTGGGCCGGCCTGCGCCACACGCAAATGGACCGCAGCAGCGTGCGCACCAGCGCCGACAGCAGCGGCAGCCTGCGCCCCACTGACTATGACCGCAGCGCCAGAACACCCTGGCTCGGCCTGACCGTGCAGCTGACGCCAAAGACCATGCTGTACGGCAGCTGGGGCCGCGGGCTGGAAACTGACGTGGCGCCCAATCGCGTGCGCTACAACAACGCCGGGGCTTCACTGGCCCTGCAAAGCCGGCAGATCGAAGTTGGTCTGAAGCATGGCACCGAGCAGGTCGAAGCATCACTCACGCTCTTCGACACCGACCGCGGCCAGACGGCCGACATCGGCAGCTGTGGCGGTGCAGGCACCTGCGACCGCGTCGTCGACGGCAGCGCGCGCCATCGTGGCGTCGAAGCGTCCCTCATGCAGCAGTTGTCCGCATGGACCTGGCAAGCCAGCGCCATGCTGCTGCAGGCTGAACGCCAAGGCTCGCGGCAACCCGGCATCAACGGCAACCGCCCCACCAACGTGCCCGCCGCCACTCTGCGCCTGGGCTCCGAGTACCGTCCGGCGGCGCTTGCGGGCCTGGCACTGCACGCCAGCGTGGTGGCTGAAAGCAACCGCGTCGTGCTGCCCTACGACGAAAGCGTGCGCATTCCCGGCTGGGCCCGGCTGGACTTGGGCGCCAGCTGGCAGCAGAAGGTCGCAGGCACCAGCTTGAAGTGGCGCATTGGGGTGGACAACGCCACCAACCGCAGTGCATGGAAGGAGTCACCCTACCAGTTCGGCCATGTGTACTTGTACCCATTGGCCGCTCGCGCCTGGCGCGCATCGCTGCAGGTGGAAGTCTAGAAGCACAGCTTTCCGAGATACACTCATGGGCTGTATTCCCCGATAGCTCAGTTGGTAGAGCGCCGGACTGTTAATCCGTAGGTCCCTGGTTCGAGCCCAGGTCGGGGAGCCAAGAAAATCAACGACTTAGCTGCGAAAGCCGCTAGGTCGTTGTCCTTTCTGGGTTACGCCGGGGTTACTTTCTGCGTCTACACCGGTACACCCCCGTCGGTCTGGATCGCGATCCCGCTGCACATGGTGACACCGCGTCTGGACCAAGCCTGCGGATGCTTCGGCAGCGTCTTCGGACCCGAGCACAACGCCGCGCACGCCCGCCACCTGCACCTGGGCAGAGAGCTGTATCTGCTGTGTCGTTGAGCCATAGGCCGCTCCACAGTGATGCAGGCGCAAGACGCCGACAAGCCGCGGCTGGCGCTGGCGCTGGCAAGCCTCAGCCGCCGCCCGATCCTTTCGGGTCTGCGCTGCGTGCGTATGCCGGCAGCTGCGCACCGCAGTCGCTGCAGAAGCGCGCCGACCCTGCATGGCTTTCGGACAGGCAGGCGCGGCAGGTGCGCGTGGTCAACAGCGCGGGCTCGCGCATGCGCGCCGCGGTGAATTCAGCGCTGACGATGCCGGTGGGCACGGCCAGCGTGCCCCAACCGACCAGCATCATGAACGACGCAATGAAGCGGCCCAGCCCGGTCTTGGGCGTGATGTCGCCGAAGCCGACGGTGGTCATCGTCGAGATGGCCCAGTACACCGACACCGGCACGTTGGTGAAGCCGTTGGCAGGCCCTTCGACGACATACATCACCGTGCCCATCACGATGACGACCATCAGCACGAAGCTCAGGAAAACCAAAATCTTGCGCCGGCTGGCATACAGCGCGCGACCCAGCGCCCCATATTCGTCGACGTACTCGGCCAGTTTCAGGATCCGGAACAGCCGCAACAGCCGCAGCAGCCGCACGTCTATGAGTGCATGCAGGCCGGGAACGAACAGCGATAGCCAAGTCGGCGCCACAGCCAGCAGGTCGACGATACCGAACACGCTGCGGGCGTAGAGCAGCGGCCGCTGCACGCAAAGCAATCGGGCTGCGTACTCCAGCGTGAACAGCAGCCTGAAGGCCCGCTCAGCGATTCGCAGCCCCGCGCCCCAGCTCGCGTTGGCACCCTCGAAGCTGTCGATCATGACGACAACGACGCTGGCGACGATCGTCCAGATCAGCGTTAGTTCGAAGGTGCGCCCGGCGGGCTCAGGTGCACAAGCTCACGCTGCCTGCCCGATCTCGAAGTTCGCCAGCAACTCAAGTGCACGCAAGATTGCCGAATGGTCCCAGCCCGCGCCGCCGTGGGCACTGCACGCACTAAAAAGTTCCTGCGCCTGCGCCGTGTGCGGCAGCGCCACGCCCAGGCTGCGCGCGCTGGCCAGCGCCAGGTTCAGGTCCTTCTGATGCAAGGCGATGCGAAAGCCGGGCTCGAAGTTGCGCTTCAGCATGCGTTCGCCATGCACTTCGAGCACCTTGCTGCCGGCAAAGCCGCCCATCAGGGCCTGGCGCACACGCGCCGGGTCGGCGCCGGCCTTGGCGGCGAAGAGCAGGGCCTCGGCCACTGCGGCGATGTTGAGCGCCACGATGATCTGGTTGGCGACCTTGGCGGTCTGGCCGTCGCCCACGGCGCCGACGTGCGTGATGTTGCGGCCCATCAACGTGAACAGCGGCTGCACGCGGGCGAAGGCGGTCTCGCTGCCGCCGACCATGATGGACAGCGTGGCGTTCTTCGCGCCTACTTCGCCGCCCGACACGGGTGCGTCGAGGTAGTCCGCCCCCAGCGCCTGCACACGCTGCGCGAAGACTTTGGTGGCCAGCGGCGAGATGCTGCTCATGTCCACGACCACGGCGCCCGCGCGCAGGCCTGCGGCCAGGCCGTGATCGGCGAACAGCACGGCTTCGACATCGGGGGTGTCGGGGAGCATCAGGAAGACGACATCCGCCCGTTCGGCCACTTCGCGCGGTGTATCGCAGCGAGTGGCACCGCTGTCGGTCAGGCCCACCGGGACCGTGCTTCGTGTGTGGACGAACAGCGCGTGGCGAGCGCCCAGCAGGTGGCCGGCCATCGGCGCGCCCATGATGCCCAGGCCGATGAAGCCGATGTTCAGGGCAGTGTCGGTCGAATCGGAGTTCTTGGCGGGATTCATGCGATTGGATTCATGCTTTGGGGGCCAGCGCCTGACGCCAACCCAGCCCCGCCTGCGTACCGGCGGCGGGGCGGTATTCGCAGCCGACCCAGCCGCGGTAACCGATGTGGTCGAGGTGGGCGAACAGGAAGCGGTAATCGATCTCGCCCGTGCCCGGCTCATGCCGGCCCGGGTTGTCGGCCACCTGCACATGGCCGATGCGCGCCAGGTGTCGGCTCAGCGTCGCGGCGAGTTCACCTTCCATGCGCTGGGCGTGATAGATGTCGTACTGGACGCGCAAGTTATCGGCCTGCACCGCATCCAGCACGGCCAGCGCCTGCGCGGTGTACGTGAGGTGGAAGCCGGGAATGTCGAAGCTGTTGATCGGCTCGATCAACAGGCGCAGGCCGTGCCCGTGCAGGGCGGCGGCAGCGTGACGCAGATTGCCGACGAAGGTGCTGTGTGCCACCTCGGCTGGCACATCCGCCGGCCGGATGCCAGCGAGGCAATTCAACTGCGTGACGCCCAGCGCCAGCGCATAGTCGATGGCCCGCGCCACACCGATACGGAACTCGGCTTCGCGGCCGGGGTGGCAGGCGATGCCGCGTTCGCCGGCTTCCCAGTCGCCGGCTGGCAGGTTGTGCAGCACCAGGGCCAGGCGGTGGTGCTTCAGCTCGGCCTGGATTCGCGCTGCATCGAAGGCATAAGGGAAAAGGAATTCGACGGCCTTAAAGCCGTCATGCGCGGCAGCGCCGAAGCGTTCGAGGAAGGGCAGCTCGGTGTAGAGCATGCTCAGATTGGCGGCAAAGCGCGGCATGGGCTGTCTCTTGAATGGCGGTGTTTCAGGCGTCGGGCTTGAACCGCCCGCGCAGCGCATCGGCGGCGCGCGCCAGCAGCACCAGGTCGGCCCCCACCGCCACGAACTGCGCGCCGCGCTGGATGACGTGCGAGGCCAGCGCTTCGTCGCCCGTCAGGAAGCCGGCGGGCCGCCCGGCAGCCTGGATGCGCAGCAGGGCGTTGTCGATGGCGGCCCGCACGTCGGGATGCCCCGGTTGGCCGAGATGGCCCATCGACGCCGACAGGTCGCCGGGCCCGATGAAGATTCCGTCGACGCCGTCGACCGCCGCGATCGCTTCGATCTCGCCCAGTGCCGCCGTGGTCTCGACCTGCACCAGCACGCAGATCTCCTGTGCCGCCTGCTGCCAGTAGTCCGGAATGCGCCCGTAGCCGGTGGCGCGGGATGCGCTGGCAAAGCCGCGCGTGCCTTCGGGCGGGTAGCGCGTGGCGCGCACGGCGGCCGCGGCCTCGCTCGCGTTCTGCACGTACGGCACCAGAAAGCTCTGCACGCCCAAGTCGAGCAGCCGCTTGAACATGACCGCATCGTTCCACGGTGGCCGCACCACCGGCGTGACGTTCGGGTGCCCGGCCAGTGCCTGCAACTGCGCATGCACCAGCGGCAAGTCGTTGGGCGCGTGTTCCATGTCGATCAGCACCCAGTCGAACCCGGCCCCGGCGATGACTTCGACCACGGTCGCGCTGGCCAGGCTGTTCCACAGGCCGATCTGCGTCCGCCCGGCCTGCAGCGCGCGCTTGAGCCCGTTTCGAGGCAGTTCATTCATGGTTGTCCTCGCGTGTCTGGCGCGTGATGGCGGCACGCGGCCGGCGCGCCTGCAGGTAGACGGTCTCGCCTTCGGTGCCGGCGTTCCAGCCGCCCGTGGGCAGGGCGGCATTGCGTTGGCTGGGGCGGGCGGCGACGAAGTCCACGTCGATCTGCACGCCCAGGCCGGGTGCTTCGGGCACCGCCAGATGGCCACCCGTTGCCAGCAGCGCGGTCGTGATGGCCTGCGGCCGCTCGGCCCAATCAGGCTCCATGCGTTCGAGCATCAGGGCGTTGGGGATCGCCGCCAGCAGGTGCACGGCAGCGAACTCGGCCACCGGGCCCAGCGAACCCGAATGCGGCGCGATCAGCAGGCCGTGCGCCTCGGCCCAGCCGGCCAGCTTGCGCATCTGCGTCAGCCCGCCGAAGCGGCCGGTGTCGGGCTGCAGCACATCGAGCAAACGTTCGTCGATGAACGGCCGCATGTCGGCCAGGGTGGCGCAGCGTTCACCTGCGGCCAGCGGCAGGGCCACCTGGCTGCGCACGCGCCGCCAGCCATCCAGGTTGTCGGGCGCCACCGGGTCTTCCAGGAACAGCAGGTTCAACGGCTCCAGCGCACGGCCGATGGCCACCGCATCGGCGGCGTTCAGCCACGGCGGGCCGTGCAGGTCGACCATCAGGTCGATGTCGGGCCCCACTGCGGCGCGCACCGCGAAGGCGCGTTCGACGATGCCGGCGATGCCGCCGAGCTTGACGGCCCGGACGCCACGTTCCACCGCCGCCAGCGCGCTGACCACGGTCGACGCATGGGTGTAGTAAGGCACGTGGCGCCGCGTCTGGCCGCCGAGCAGCTGGCACACCGGTGCGCCGAGTTGCTGGCCCTTCAGATCCCACAGCGCCATGTCGATCGCCGCCAGGGCGCCCATGCCCACGGTGCCCGTCTGGCCGTGGCCCATGATCACCACGCGAAGTTTCTGGGCCAGGCGTTCGATGTCGGCGGCATCCTCGCCCACCAGCAGGTGCGCCAGGTCCTGCACCGCCACGGCCACCAGGCGTGGCCAGCCCGAGCCTTCGCCGGTGCCGACCAAGCCGGCATCGGTGTGCACGGTGACGAAGCACCAGTTGCGGCTGCTGGCCAGTGCCGTCTTGCCCTGCGCCGTCCAGCCGGTGTGCGGCGGCGCGCCGGCTTGCATCAGGTGGCTGCGGACTTCGGTGATCTTCATGCCTTCATCCCTTCATGCGAGCTCACTCGGCCTTGATGTTGGCAGCCTTCACCAGCGCCGCCCAACGTTGCAGTTCCGCGGCGTAGTGCTGCTGAAAGTCGGCCGGCGCCTTGCTGGTCACGACTTCCGAGCCCAGCGCTGCGATGCGCGCACGCACCGACGGCGACTGGGCCGCTGCGACCACGGCCGCGTGCAGCTTGGCCAACACCGGCGCCGGGGTCCCGGCGCGCACGGCAATGCCCTGCCAGCTGCGGATGTGGGTCGATGCCGGCAGCCCCAATTCCTTGGCGCTCTTCACGTCGGGCATGGCCTCGATGCGGGTGTCTTGCATGACCGCCAGAGGGCGCACGCGTCCGGCATCGGTGAAGCCCTTCAGCGCGCCCGACATCAGGTCGAACATCAGGTCGATGTCGCCGGCCAGCAGCGCCTGGTTGGCCGGCGGGCCCCCCTTGTAGGGCACGTGCAGGAAGGCCACGCCCTGGCTGCGCGCGAACAGCTCCGCAGCCAAATGCGACGAGGTGCCGATGCCACCCGAACCGATCTTCAGCCCGCCCTCTGTCTTCTTCGACGCCGCGACCACGTCCTGCGTCGACTTCAACGCACTCTGCGCCGGCGCCAGCATCAGCACCGGCACGCTGGTGACCTGCGAGACCATCTGCAGGTCGGTCAGCGGTTCGTACTTGACGCCGATCAACGACGGGTTCGTGGCCAGGTGGATGGCAGCGAACAGGAGGTTGTAGCCATCGGCCGGCGCGGCCAGCACAGCAGATGTGGCCAGGTTGCCCGAGGCGCCGCCCTTGTTGTCGACGATGACGCGCTGGCCGAGCGTCTTGCTCATCTCCTCGGCCAAGGCGCGGGCCACGGTGTCGGCAGCGCCGCCTGCCGAGAAGCCGACCTGCAGGGTGATCGGCTTGTCCGGGAAGGCCAGTGCGAGTGGCGAAACGAGCAGGCCGGCCGCAGCCAGGGCCAGGCCGCCCAGGCGGCGGCGTTGGATTGCAAGAACGGTGAATGGGGTCATCGTGGCTCCGATCGAGATTCAGAAGTTGTGCTTCAGGCCGAAGTCCACAGCCGTGGTGCGCGTGCGCGCCTTGCCGGCCAGGTTGCCCTGCTGCTTGGCCGAGCCGACATCGGTGTAGAGCGAGGTGCGCTTGCTCAACAGGTGCTCGTAGCCGAGCCCGACCTTGGTGGTGTCGTTGTTGGCGCCGTTCGGGTCCAGGCGCGTCACGGCCACGCGGGCGATGTGCGTGCCCACGGGCACCGACGCGGCCAGGGTGATGTTGGTGTTCTTGATGCCCGCGACCGTCGACCGGGTGTAGGTCAGGCGCGGCCGGATGACGCCGAAGTCGTAGGCGCCGCCGACGAGTTCGACATGTTGGTTGCTGGTCTGGCGGTCAAACGCCGCGGCCAGGTACAGCGGGCCGGCGGCGTATTCGACATTGCCGCCGGTCGAACGCGGCCGTGTGCCTTCGCCCGCCGACACCGCGACGTTGAAGCTGAAGCCGCCCAATCGCGGCGACTTGTAGCCCACCGAGTTGTTGGCCCGAGCGTGACCGTCGATGCGGTACGTTGCCAGTTGATGGTTCAGGCTGGGTGAGCCGACGGTGTCCCAGGCCCAGGGGTCGAGCTTCAGTGCCGGCCAAAAAAGCGGGATGTATTCGCGGCCCAGGTACACGTTGCCCAGGGTCTTGCTGTCCAGGTACACGTAGGAGCGTGCCTTCCAGAACACCGGGTCGGCCACGCCGGTGTCGGCAAGGAAGCGGTGTTCGATCTGGAAGCCGGCCCGAAGGCCGCCGCCGAGGTCTTCGCTGGCCATGAAGCCGAGCCGACTTTCCGAGCCATGGCGGACGTCCCAGCGGTTGCCTGCGGCACCAAGCTGGCCATTGCTGGCCGTCAGCGACGAGGTGCCGGCGTTTTGCTTGGTGACGCCCAGGTCCAGGCGGCCATAGATGGTGACGCTGGACTGGGCCTGGGCCGCGGCGGCGCCGGCCAGGACGAGGAGGGTGGGGAGGATGCGTTTCATGTGTCTCCAGTGGTCGGTCGCGGCTGATGGGTTGCCGGCGGGGAGGTAGAGCGGCAATGAAGGGCTCTGGGCCCGCCTGCGCACTGATTCAGTACGCCGTGAAGAATACAATGTATTTAATAAAATCCACTATACGGGTTTACCTGGGGTCCGGCAATGCTCGATGGGTTGGGCCAATCATTTCGCATGGGGAGCGCGGCCGCCGTTGGCATCAGGAACTGCGCATCGAATCCGGGTCAGCGCGCAGCGCGGAGACGCCCAGTGCGATTCATCGAAGAATGGCCATTCCGATAAAGAACATTGTATAAACTTTCCACCATCGCCCACGCTCAGTGCCCCAGGAGTTCGCATGCCCGTACCGCAGCCGATCAACGCCCCCACCTACCTGCGCCTGCGAGAGAAGATCCGCGAGGACATCGTGGCCGGGGTCTGGGCGCTGGGATCGCACATCACGCTGGCCGAGCTGGGCAACCACTACCAGGTCAGCAACGTGCCGGTGCGCGAGGCCCTGCTGCAGCTGCAGGGCGAGGGCGTCATCGAGATGCGGATGAACCGCGGCGCGGTGATCCCCGGTGTCGATGCCAAGTACATCGACGACACCTACCAGCTGCGCGGCGCCCTGCAATCGATGCTGGCCCGGCTGGCCTGCGAGCGTGCCACCGAGGCGCAGCTCAAAACCCTGGACGCGGTGGCCGGTGCCTATGAAGATGCCGTCGCCTCGGGCGAGGTCGCGGCCTGCGTTGCTGCCAACCGGCACTTCCACAACCACCTGGAACTCCTGGCCGACAACGCCGGCGCGGTGGAACTGCTGCAGGCCCGAAGCAGCCTCGTCGACGCCTTTCGGCGGGCCCGCGGCTACGCGCCGGGACGACTGGACAAGGTATCGGCCCAACACCGCAAGATAGTGCGTGCCATCGTCAGGCGCGATGCCGACGCTGCCAGCCAGGCCGTGCTGGCGCACACCGATGCCTCTCGACTGGACTTGCTCGACTTGCTGAAACGCTCGCCGCACGTCTGATCGGGCTTGGCTGGCGGGGTTCTAGGGCTCTGCACCGGGCAATTGATGCGCTCGATACGACCCTTGCAGCGCGCTGCGGCTGTTGAACCACAGCCCGAGACCCGTCGCGGGTATAACCGGATGACGGCCGAAGGCCGTGTGGGGGCTAGAATCACTAACTCGCGTTAGCGATACCGCACTCGGGGGCAGCAGCCCAGTCCTCGCCAGCCATCCCGGCGGAGTCCCGCTGGAGGTACGTTCCCACCGATGCAGACGTTAGACCCACCCATGCCAAGAGAACCATCACGATTGCGAACCCGACGCAATCTCGCACTTTCTCGGACCACTTCAAATGGGGTTTCGCCGCCACCGCGCCGCGAATCGAAGGCGCCGCATTTGCGGATGGAAAGGATCCCTCGATGTGGGACACCTTCGCACGCCAGCCTGGCCGCGTGCGGAACGGCGACAGACTTGTTGTGATGACTCCTGACAGCCGCACGCTCGACCTGGCCGAGCATTCTCACCGCCGCTTGAACCCGTTGACAGGGCAGTGGGTGCTGGTGTCACCGCACCGCGCCAGGCGGCCGTGGCAGGGCCGGCACGAGACCGTGGTCCGCAGCGCCCGCCCGGCTCATGACCCTTCTTGCTACCTGTGCGCCGGCAATGCGCGCATCACCGGCGAGCGCAACCCCACCTACGAAGGCACCTTCGTCTTCGGCAACGACTTTGCGGCGCTGATGGGCGAGGTGCCTGCCCCCCAGCCATCGCAGCTCGCCGACCCGCTTTTGCAGTTCATGCCCGCGCGCGGCGTCAGCCGTGTCATCTGCTTCTCGCCCGACCATGGCAAGAGCCTGCCAGAGCTGTCCGTGCCGGCGTTGCGCGGCGTGGTGCAAACCTGGTGCGACGAGGCGGCCGAACTTGGCGCCACCTACCGCTGGGTGCAAGTGTTCGAGAACAAGGGCGAGCTGATGGGTTGCAGCAACCCGCACCCGCATGGCCAGGTCTGGTCCAGCGACTACCTCCCCCATGAGGCTGCGCAGGAAGACCGGCACCAGCGCGACTGGCTGGCCACGCATGGCCAGCCGCTGTTGCTGCAGTGCGCGCAGCGAGAGGCGGCGTTGCAAGAGCGCGTGGTGGTGCAGACCGAACACTGGCTGGCCGTCGTGCCCTTCTGGGCCACCTGGCCATTCGAGACCTTGCTGCTGCCACGCTTTGCGGTCCAGCGGCTGCCGCAGTTGAACCACGCACAGCGTGACGACCTGGCGCTGGTCGTGCGCGAACTGACCACGCGCTACGACAACCTGTTTGAGTGCTCGTTCCCGTACTCGATGGGATGGCATGGCGCGCCAACTGGCCCGGATGCAAACATCGATGCGCGGCACTGGCAACTGCATGCCCACTTCTACCCGCCGCTGCTGCGCTCGGCCAGCGTGCGCAAGTTCATGGTCGGCTTCGAGATGCTGGCCGAAGCGCAGCGTGACCTGACGCCCGAGCAGGCAGCGCAGCAGTTGCGCGCCTTGAGCACGCGGCACTATCTGCAAGGCTGAAGGATGTCGGACTTGACTGCCCACGCCGCGCTGCAGGCCGTTCTGCACCAGAACCTGCACAGCGCCTTCACAGGCCACTACGGCGCGCCGCCGCAAGTCACCGTGCAAGCCCCTGGCCGCGTGAACCTGATCGGCGAACATACCGATTACAACGACGGCTTTGTGCTGCCCTGTGCCATCGATTTCGGCACCCTGGTCGCAGCTAGCGCCCGCAGCGATCGACTGGTGCGTGTGCTGGCTCTGGATCAAGGCGCAGCGCTTGACGAGTTTGCGCTGGACGCACCGATCACGCCGCGCACCGACGCCAGTTGGCCCAACTACGTGCGTGGCATGGTGCAGGCCCTGCTCCAAGCGGGCTTGCCGTTGACCGGGGCCGACCTGGCCATCAGCGGCAATGTGCCGCTGGGCGCAGGACTGTCTTCGTCGGCAGCGCTCGAAGTGTCGGTGGGGCAGGCCTTCAAGGAACTGTGCCGGCTGCAAGGGCTGGAGCCGATGCTCGACCCGACACAGCTCGCCCTGCTGGCCCAGCGTGCCGAGAATGAATTCGTCGGCTGCCGTTGCGGCATCATGGACCAGCTCATCAGCGCACGCGGCCAGGCCGGGCATGCGCTGCTGATCGACTGCCGCAGCCTGCAGGCCCAGCCGGTGTCGATGCCGGAGGGCATGGTCATCCTCATCGTGCACTCCAACGTGCAGCGCGGCCTGGTGGACGGTGAATACAACCTGCGGCGGCAACAGTGCGAAGCGGCGGCCCGCCACTACGGCGTGAAGGCCTTGCGCGACCTGACCCTGCCGCAACTGCTGGCCGGCGCGGCCGGGCTGGACGGCACCGTGCTGCGCCGGGCACGGCACATCGTCACCGAAAACGCCCGCACTTTGGCCGCAGCCGAATCGTTGGCACGGGGCGACCTGCCAGGACTTGGCCGCTTGATGGCCGAGTCGCATGTGTCGATGCGCGACGACTTCGAGATCACCACGCCGGCCATCGACCACCTGGTGCAGATCATCGGCGGCGCCATCGAAGTGAAAGGCGGCTCGCACGGCGGCGTGCGCATGACCGGCGGCGGCTTCGGCGGCTGCGTGGTGGCGCTGACCACACAGCAAGGCGCCGAGCGGGCGATAGCGCAAGTCGCTGCCGATTACCGCTCGCCGCAAGGCCTGCCCGGCAAAGCCTATTTGTGCCAGGCATCGGCCGGCGCGCGCTTGCTGGAGCGCGCCTGATCGCGACTGATCGCGAAAGACACGCTGACCAGAACAAACCAACGAGATAGCTTCATGACACCCCTTCCGCCCGCCGCCGCCCTGCCCCACGACCTCAACGACGCCCTGCTCGTCGGCCGCGTTTGGCGCGATGGCCCGGCTGCAGGGCCTTGCGTGGTGGCAGTGCGGGCCGGCCAGGTTTTCGACATCACCCGTCATGCACCCACCATGGCTGAGCTGCTGGACCGGCCCGACTGCCTGGACCTTGCGCGCACGGCAGCGGGCGAGCCCCTGGGCGATGTCGTGGCCTTGGTCGCCCAAGCGCTGTCCGCGCCCACCGGCCCGCTGCAACTGCTGGCACCTTGCGACCTGCAAGCCATCAAGGCCGCCGGCGTGACCTTTGCCGTCAGCCTGCTGGAACGTGTGATCGAAGCCCAAGCGGGAGGCGACGCCGCGCGTGCCGACGCGCTGCGCGCCACCATCAACCAGACCCTGGGCACCGACCTGGCACAGATCAAGCCCGGGTCACCCAGCGCGGCACGGTTGAAAGAAGAGTTGATCGGGCGCGGCCTTTGGTCGCCGTACATGGAAGTGGGCATCGGGCCGGATGCCGAGGTGTTCAGCAAGTCGCAACCGATGTCCAGCGTGGGCTTTGGCGCAGCCGTGGGTCTGCACGCCGATTCGCACTGGAACAACCCTGAGCCCGAGGTGGTGCTGGCCGTCAACAGCCGCGCCGAAGTTGTAGGCGCCACGTTGGGCAACGACGTCAATCTGCGCGACATCGAAGGCCGCAGCGCCCTGCTGCTGGGCAAGTGCAAGGACAACAACGCATCGTGCGCCATCGGCCCTTTCATCCGCCTGTTCGATGAACGCTTCACGCTCGACACCGTGCGCAACGCCGAGGTCAGCCTGGCCATCGAAGGCGCAGACGATGACTTCGTCTTGCAAGGCATCAGCCGCATGCGCGAGATCAGCCGCGACCCGCTGGATCTCGTGCGCCAGACCTGCGGCCCGCACCACCAGTACCCCGACGGATTCATGCTTTTCCTGGGCACCATGTTCTCGCCCATCCAGGACCGCGACGCGCCGGGCGCCGGCTTCACCCACCACCTGGGCGACCGCGTCACCATCAGCAGCCCGGCGCTCGGCGCGCTGGTGAACACCGTGCAGCGCAGCCACCAGTTGCCGCCGTGGACCTTCGGCGTGCGTGCGCTGATGGCCAACCTCGCCGCACGCGGCTTGCTGCGTGGGGCGCGGCCATGACGGGCCTCGCCGGCTTCGAGCATGCGCGCTACCCCAGCCTGCAAGACCGCCATGTGCTCATCACCGGTGGCGGCACCGGAATCGGCGCGGCCTTTGTCGAAGCCTTTGCGCGGCAGGGTTCGAAGGTGGATTTCCTCGACATTGCCATAGACGAGTCACTGGCCCTGGCAGCAGCGCTGCAAAAAGAACGCCACGCCCCGCGCTTCACCCATTGCGACCTGACCGACCTGAACGCACTGACCGCGGCCTTGGCCAGCGTTCAAGCCGCGGGCGGGCCGGTGCAGGTGCTGGTGAACAACGCGGCCAACGATGTGAGGCACGACATCGCCAACGTCACACCCGAGTTCTGGGAGCGAAGCGTTGCCGTCAACCTGCGCCATCTGTTCTTCTGCGCGCAGGCCGTGGCCCCAGGCATGAAAGCAGCCGGCACTGGCGTGATCCTCAACCTGGGGTCGATCAGCTGGCACTTGGCGATCCCGCAACTGTCGCTGTACATGGCCGCCAAGGCGGGCATCGAAGGCCTGACGCGTGGGCTGGCGCGCGACCTGGGGCCCGACGGCATCCGCGTCAACACCATCGTGCCTGGCGGTATTCGCACGCCGAAGCAAACGCAGCTTTGGCACACGCCCGATGAAGAACAACGCATCCTCGCCGGCCAATGCCTGAAGGCACGTGTCGACCCGGAAGACGTGGCGGCACTGGCGCTGTTCCTGGCCTCGGACAGCGCGCGGCGCTGCAGCGGGCGCGAGTACTTTGTCGACGGCGGATGGCTCGGCGCATGAAGCTTTTCGAACCCGAGTGCATCTGGCCCGTGCAAGCCGAACTCGGCGAAGGCCCGCTGTGGCTGGACGACACGCAGCAACTCTATTTCGTCGATATCAAGGGCCGGCAGGTCCACCGTTGCGACGCTCAAGGCCAACAGCGACACAGCTGGGCTGTGCCGCAGCCGGTGGGCTTTGTGCAGCCGCTGGCCGTCCAAGGCGAGGGCGGAGAAGGCACACTGATCGCTGGCCTGAAAGACGGCCTGTACCGCTTTCGCGAAGGCCGCTGCGTACCGGTTCTGCACCCGGAAGCCCACTTGCCCGGCAACCGGCTGAACGACGCCTGCACCGACCGCGAAGGCCACTTGTGGTTCGGCTCGATGGACGATGGAGAACGGCAGCCGACGGGCTCGCTATACCGCGTCGATGCCGATGGCATAGCCCGTGCCCACGACAGCGGCATCTGCATCACCAACGGCCCCTGCTTCAGCCCGGATGGGCGAACGTTCTTTCACACCGACACGATGAACCGGGTCGTGTTCGCATTCGACGTAGCCGACGACGGCACGCTGCACGGCAAGCGTGTCTTCGCCCGCATCGATAACGGTTGGCCCGATGGCAGCACGGTGGACGCTGCTGGCCACTTGTGGGTGGCGATGTACGCTGGCCACCGCATCGAGCGCTACACGCCCGACGGCGCGCTGGTGCAGACCGTCGCGCTGCCTTGCCCCAACGTCACCAAACTGGCCTTCGGCGGGCCTGACGGCTGCACCGCTTTCGTCACCACGGCGGGGAAAGGCATGAACGCTGCAGACCGTGCGCAGCAGCCGCTGGCCGGTGGCCTGTTCGCCTTCCGCAGCGACACACCCGGTCGGCCGCAGCACCGCATCACCCAGGGCTTCGACACATGACGGATGTGAAAGACACGGCCATGAAACCCACGCGGCGATTTCGCTCGCAAGACTGGTTCGACAACGCCGAGCGCATCGAAATGACTGCGCTGTACCTCGAGCGCTGCATGAACTACGTTCTGACGCCGCAGGAGTTGCGCCGGCGGCTGCATGGAGTTGGCCTTGAAGTACCGCGCCGTCGGGCAGGACCTGCCGCGGCATAACCATTGATACGAACTGACAAAGGTAGACCATGTTCAAGAACCTGATCAACGGCGAATGGGTCGAGGGCCCCAAGGCCTCTCGCAACGTCAACCCAAGCGACACGCGCGACCTGATCGGCGAATTCGCACAGGCCGATGCCGCTCAGACGCGTGAAGCAGTGGGCGCCGCACGCGCGGCCTTCGCAGGCTGGTCGCAAAGCACACCGCAGCAGCGCTTCGACGTGCTGGACGCCGCCGGCACCGAGATCCTGGCGCGCAAGGCCGAGCTGGGCGACCTGCTCGCGCGTGAAGAAGGCAAGACGCTGCCCGAGGCCGTTGGTGAAGTTGGGCGCGCCGGCAACATCTTCAAGTTCTTCGCAGGTGAAGCGCTGCGCATCGGCGGCGAAGTCGTGGCCTCGGTACGGCCTGGCGTGGGCGTTGAAGTGACCCGAGAAGCACTCGGTGTCATCGGTCTGATCACGCCGTGGAACTTTCCGATCGCCATTCCCGCATGGAAGCTGGCGCCGGCATTGGCATTCGGCAACACGGTGGTGATGAAGCCGGCCGATCTGGTGCCGGCATCGGCCTGGCATCTGGCCGACATCCTTACGCGTGCCGGCCTGCCCAAGGGCGTGTTCAACCTGGTCATGGGCCGCGGCTCTGAAGTTGGCGCCGTGCTGCTGGAAGACCCGCGCGTGGACGCCATCAGCTTCACCGGCAGCGTGGCCACGGGTGCCAAGGTGGCGGCGGCGTGTGTGGCCCGCATGGCCAAGTTCCAGCTCGAGATGGGCGGCAAGAACCCGTTCGTGGTGCTGGACGATGCTGATCTGGGCGTGGCGGTGAACGCCGCGCTCAACAGCGGCTTCTTCTCCACCGGCCAGCGCTGCACGGCGTCGTCGCGCGTCATCGTCACTGCCGGCATCCATGACCGTTTCATTGCCGCGATTGCCGAGAAGATGGCCGCGCTGAAGGTGGGCGATGCACGCACCAAAGGCACCGACATTGGACCCGTGGTGGACGACAAGCAGCTGGCGCAAGACCTGGAATACATCGCCATCGGCCAAGGCGAAGGCGCACGGCTGGTAGCTGGTGGCCAGGCCATGGCGCACAACGCCGACGGCGCGCCGGGCCACTACCTGACACCCGCCTTGTTCAGCGAGACGACACCGCAGATGCGCATCAACCGCGAAGAGATCTTCGGCCCGGTGGTCAGCGTGCTGCGCGCCAAGGACTACGACGAAGCCCTGGCGCTGGCCAACGACACGCCCTTCGGTCTGGCAAGTGGCATTGCCACCACATCGCTGAAACACGCCACGCACTTCAAGCGCCACGCACAGGCCGGCATGGTGATGGTCAACCTGCCGACCGCCGGCGTGGACTACCACGTGCCTTTTGGCGGCCGCAAGGGCAGCAGCTACGGCCCGCGCGAGCAGGGGCGCTATGCAGCGGAGTTCTACACGACGGTGAAGACGGCCTACACGCAAGCCTGAGGGCCCGAGCATGAGCACGAGCTTGGGCATGAACGCACCCTGGCGCAGCCGCAGCGGCCTGCGCGCGCACATCCGCCACACGCTGGACTTCTACGAGCCGCGCTGCACCGACGCCAGCGGCGGCTTCTTCCACTTCTACAAGGACGACGGCACGGTCTACGACCGCCACACGCGCCACCTCGTCAGCAGCGCGCGCTTCGTCTTCAACTTCGCGCTGGCATGGCGCCAGTTCGGCCACCCGGCAGACCTGCAACGGCTGCGCCACGGCCTGGCCTTTCTGCGCGACGTGCACCGCGACCCCGTCACCGGCGGGTACGCATGGCTGCTGGATTGGCAAGGCGGCCGCAATACCGTGCTCGACGCCACCAACCACTGCTACGGCCTGGCATTCGTGCTGCTGGCCAGTGCACACGCGGTGATGGCTGGCGTGACTGAAGCCCGCACGATGTTGCGCGAGACCTTCGATCTGATGGAGTTGCGTTTCTGGCAACCCGAGCACGGTCTGTACGCCGACGAAGCCAGCGCCGACTGGTCGGTGCTGGCGCCCTACCGCGGCCAGAACGCCAACATGCACGCCTGCGAGGCGCTGATCGCGGCCTTTGAAGCCACCGGCGAGCGGCACTACTTGCACCGCGCTGAACTGCTGGCGCGCCACGTCACGCAGCGCCAGGCCGCGCTGGCCGGCGGCCTGGTGTGGGAGCACTACCGCGAAGACTGGTCGGTGGACTGGGACTACAACCGCGACGACAAGAGCAACATCTTCAGACCCTGGGGTTACCAGGGCGGTCACCTGACCGAATGGACCAAGCTGCTGCTGATCTTGGACCGCCACCACGCCCACCTGCAGGGCCCGGCCGACTGGCTGTTGCCGCAGGCCCGGCACTTTTTCGACACGGCGCTGGCGCGCGGGTGGGACACCGAACACGGCGGCATCTGCTACGGCTTCGACACCGAGGGCACGGTCTGCGACGGCGACAAGTACTTCTGGGTGCAGGCTGAGAGCCTGGCCGCAGCGGCTCTGCTGGCCGAACGCAGCGGTGAGCAGGTCTATCGCGAATGGTACGAGCGCATCTGCGCCTACAGCTGGGCGCATTTCGTTGACCACCAGCATGGTGGCTGGTACCGCATCCTGGGCCCCGACAACGGCAAGCTCAGCGACGAAAAGAGCCCTGCCGGCAAGACCGATTACCACACCATGGGCGCTTGCGAAGAGGTGCTGAAGGTGTTGCCCGCATGAGTGCAACCACCACGCCGCCTGTGCAGCAATGGCCGGACTTCGTGGCCGCGGGCGAGGCGTTGACTGATCTCATCACTGAAGGGCCTGATCACCAGCGCTGGCTGGCACGGCCCGGCGGTGCCGGCTGGAACGTCGCGCGTGCCGCGGCGCGCCTGGGGCTGGCCAGCGCCTTTTCCGGTGCCATCAGCCATGACGTCTTCGGCCAGGCGCTGTGGGACGGCAGCGCCGCGTCGGGGCTGGACATGCGGTTCGTGCAGCGCCTTCACAAGTCGCCGTTGCTGGCCGTGGTGCACCAGACCGACCCGCCGCGCTACTTCTTCATCGGCGACGACAGTGCCGACCTGCACTTCAACCCGCAGCAACTTCCCGGCGGCTGGACAGACCATGTGCAATGGGTGCACTTCGGCGGCATCAGCCTGGCACGCGAGCCGCTGGCGGGCCGGCTGCTCGCGCTGGCGCGCGACTTGAAGGCGCGCGGCGTGCGCATCTGCTTCGACCCCAACCACCGCAGCGTGATGGACGACAACCCGAACTACCCCGCCACCTTGCGCGCGATGACGGAACTGGCCGATGTCGTCAAGGTCTCCGACGACGACTTGAAGGGCCTGTTCGGTTCGGGCGACATCGCCGACCATCTGGCCACGCTGCGCGGCTGGAACCCGCAGGCGCTGTGTCTGGTGACCCTGGGCGCGCGCGGCGCGACGCTGCACGCTGGTTCTCAGCACTGGACAGCGTTGCCGCCCCCTGTGACGGTAGTCGACACGGTGGGCGCCGGCGACGCCTGCATGGCCGCCCTGCTGGCCAGCCTGATGCAGCGCCCCGATGCGCCGCCTGCAGTGCATCTGCGCTTCGCTGTCGCCGCGGGCGCAGCAGCCTGCCAACAAGCGGGTGCCAGCCCGCCCGGGCCGGCGGACATCCAGGCGCTGCTCGGCCGCACGGTGCTGGCGTAAACCAGCCCCCCGTTTCCAGCACCCGTCGCTAGAATCACTAACACGGGTTAGCTGCTTGATCCGTTCGACCCCCTGAATCGACCCCACATCATGACCATCCAGCCCATCCAACGCCCCTTCCCTTCCGACTTCGTCTGGGGCTTCGCCGCCGCTGCGCCGCAGATCGAAGGCGCTGCTTTCGAAGACGGCAAGAGTGCCTCGGTGTGGGACACCTTCGCCCGCCAGCCCGGCAAGGTGCACGACGGCGACACGCTCGACGTCGCCTGCGACCACTACCACCGCTACGCCGACGACCTGGCGATGATGGCTGCGCTGGGTGCGCGCCACTACCGCCTGTCGATCGCCTGGCCGCGCATCTGCCCGAATGGCGACGAGCAGCTGAATGAAGCCGGCCTAGCCTTCTACGACCGGCTGATCGACAAGGCGCTGGAACTCGGCCTGACGCCCTGGGTGACGATGTTCCACTGGGACTTGCCGCAGGCACTGGAAGACCGCCACGGCGGCTGGCGATCACGCGCCACGGCCGACGCTTTCAAGCCCTATGCCGAGGCATTGGTCAAGCGTTATGGCAACCGCGTCAAGCACTGGATCACGCTCAACGAGATCGTCTGCTTCACGCGCCACGGTTATGGCGACGGCGCCAAGGCGCCCGGCCTTCAGATGCCCGAGCAGATCGTCAACCAGACGTACCACCACGCGCTCTTGGCCCACGGCCACGCGGTGCGCGCTGTGCGCGAGTTCGGCGGGCCGGGGGCCATCGTCGGCCTGACCGACTGTTCGGAGGCCATGATTCCGCTGGTGGAATGCGCAGCCGATATCGAGGCCACACGCGCCGCCTTCATCAGCGAGAACACGCGCGTGCTCGAACCCATCTACCGCGGCCGCTACCACCCCGACTACCTGCAGCAGGCCGGCGCCGACGCACCCCATGTGCAAGCCGGCGACATGCAAGCCATCTCGCAACCCACCGACTTCCTGGGCCTGAACATCTACCGCGGCCGCTTCGTGCGTGCCGGTGCCGACGGAAAGCCCGAGATCCTGCCCTTCCCGCCGTCGTTCCCGTGCGCCGACGCGACCTGGCTCAAGCTCACACCGCAGGCCATCTACTGGGGGCCAAGGCTGGCGGCAGAGGTGTACGGCGTGCCGTCCATCCACATCACCGAAAACGGCGCCGGCTACAACGACCTGCCGCCTGTCGGCGGCGAGGTACTGGACCTGCACCGCCGCGACTACGTGCGCAACTACCTGCGCGAAGTGCAGCGTGCCATCGACGACGGCGTGCCGATCGACGGCTACTTCCTGTGGTCGTTCATGGACAACTTCGAGTGGGCCGACGGCTACGCGCGCCGCTTTGGTGTCGTCTATTGCGACTTCGAAACCCAGGTGCGCACGCCCAAGGCCAGCGCGTATTGGTACAGCGAAGTCATGCGCAACAACGCCATCGTCTGAAAACGCGACCGCAACATCCTCCGCAAAGACTTCAAGCCATGAACGCCATCGCCCATCGTCCGTTCCTGCATCGCGTCTTGACCCCGCTGCTGCTGGCGCTGGCCACGCTGTGCCTGCCGGCGCACGCGCGCGACTGGCATGTCGCGCTCGACGGCAACGACGCCAATGATGGCCGCACGCCCAGCACCGCATTGCGCACGCTGCAGCGCGCCGACGCACTGGTGCGGCCGGGCGACACGGTGCTCGTCGGTGGCGGCACCTACAGTTCCAGCGACAAGTCCGACGGCGGCGCGGTGGTGACCATCCGCAGCCGCGGCCGACCCGACGGCTGGATCACCTGGAAGCCGGTGCCCGGCCAGCGCGCCGAGATCCGCGCCTCGGGCTGGGCCGGCATCCAGATCACCGGCGCCTACCAGGTCATCGACGGCTTCCACGTCATGGGCAACAACGACGCCATTGCGCTGATACGGGCGCTGGCCGACGCCAAGAACCCCAAGCCCGACGCCTACTTCAACAGCAACGGCATCCTCGTCGAAGGCCGGCGCAACGCGCCCGACGCCAAGCCGCACCACATCATCATCCGCAACAACGTGGTCGGCAAGAACGCCGGCGGCGGCATCGCCGTGCTGCAGGCCGACCACGTGACGATCGAGGACAACCTGGTCTTCGACAACGCCTGGTTCATGCGCTATGCCGGCTCGGGCATCACCTTCCTGGACAACTGGCAACACGACGATGCGCCGGGCTACCACATCGTGGTCCAGCGCAACACCGTCTGGAACAACAAGACGCTGGTGCCCTGGGACCGAACCGGCAGGCTCAGCGACGGCAACGGCATCCTGCTGGACGTGACCGACGACCAAGCCGCCAGCGGCGCCACCAACCCGAACGCTGACGCGGTAACGGCGCCCGCCGCCAGCGCGGCAGCGGCCACCGTCGTCGGCTCGGCGGCGCTGCATGCGCGGCGCCCGCCGTGGACGGCGCGGGCCTTGATCGCCAACAACCTGAGCGCCTTCAACGGCGGCTCGGGCATCCACACCTTTCGCACGGCGCACGTCGACATCGTCGGCAACACCACCTACTGGAACGGCAGCGTGGTCGATTACGAAGAGCTGTTCGCCAACCGCAGTGACGACGTCGTGATCGTCAACAACATCATCGTGCCGCGGCCCGGCGGGCGCGTGACATCCAACAACCGCAACACCCGGCTGCGCTGGGACCACAACCTGTATCCGACGCCGCAATCGGTGGTCAGCGGACCGAATGACATCGTCGCCGACCCGCGCTTCGTCGACCCTCAGCGCGACCCCAGCCGCGGCGGCTTCCGGCTGGCGCCGGGCAGCCCGGGCATCAACAGCGCCAGCGATGAGTTGCCGCAAGCGGTGGACCTGGAGCGCAAGCCACGGCCGCAAAGCGGTGGGCGCGACCGTGGGGCTTACGAGAAGTGACGGGTCACAGCGGGCGCGGCAAGGGTCTGGTGTCGTCCGCCAAAGTTGTCACGGCCACTGCTGCGCCGCGTGCAGCACCCGCAACACCTCCACGACGCCGCCCTGAACCCCGTAAACGACGACGCTGTTTGGACGCACCACGATCTCGCGCGTGCCCTTGACCCGGCCAGCTTCGCAGAGCTTCGGCCTCAGCCGTGCGTTCTCCGCTTTGGCCTCGAACTCGAGGTCCAGATCGATGGCCGCCGTCGGGTTGTCCTGTGCGACGTAGACCGTGATGGCGTCGCGATCCGCGAGCGCCATTGGCCGCCAGGTCTGCCGATTCAATGCGCGGCCTTCTTCTGGCCTTTGTCGGCGGCTCCTGCGCGCTTGGCCAAGGCCGCCCGTATGGCGGCGAAGTCTTTCTTGGCCACTGCGTCGTCAACGCTCGCCCGTGGGTCGTCGATCGAGGCCTGGACCTGCTCGCGGAACCAGCTGTCATGGGCGGCAGCCTGGTGGGCGCGCTTCATGCGCTCTGAGGCCGTCGCACTGCGTTTGCCGGCAGGCTTGCCCACCGTGGCGCCTGGCGCGAACTGGGCTGTGTTGACGCGATACTCGACGATGCCGAGCTCCTTCAGGTAGCCGGCCAGCGTTTTGAAATGGCGCCAGGTCCTCGGTGCGCCGCGGGTGGCGGCCAGTGTCTGACTGGCCTGGCCGTACCTGATCTCCACACCCCAGCCGCCGGCGCAGCCAACCACTCCAGCGCCCACGTGTGCGCCGGCGTCGACCAGGCGTCTGAGAGTGCTGTGGTCGATGGTCTTGTCAGGGGTTTGCATGACGGCCAGCCTCTCGAAACGGTTTCCAGGATTACGGTAAAGCATTTTCTAGGAAAGTGCGCCGCATTATCCTAGCCGAAGCGCCGGGCTGTTGACGCAACGCCTGTCTTCTCAAAATGGCCGGGACCGTAAATACGAGGCCGCGCCAACAAGCTGACTTTCGATTCGAGGGCCGCGCCAATCAATGTCAGCTTGCAGCGGCCAAAGTGGAAACCCGGTATCGGCCATTTGCTGCCGCTGGCGACGGGCAGCTTTGGCGTCGCCTCAAGCCTGATCAGTCGCAGAGTGACTGGAACTGCTCCGCAGCATGCTTGCCGTGGGACCGTTGCACATCTTCGAGCTTGATCACAGGCCTGAGCCGGCGCGCATAGGCATAGGCTTGCTGCGCTTCCGAGGACCGATTGAGCGTCTGCAGCGCAAGCGCTTGCAAGATATGCGCGAGATAGAGCTTGGGGTCGCGGCTGGAGCTTCTGCGCCCTTCCGTGAGTGCGTCTTCAGGCCGCCCGGCCCGCAGCAGGAACACACCGAGCGCCCAGCCCCAGAAGGCCAGCCGCCGGTCTTGAGGACTGATGCGCATGCCGTGGCGCATGGCCCCGATGCCCTTGTCAAACTGCCCGTCCATCGCAAGGGCCGCACCCAGCGCCACATGGGCCTGCGCATTGCTCGGATCGCGGGCCAGTGCCCGCTCGAGCAGTTCCGTTCCCTGGCTCAGATCGCCCAGGTCTGCCAATGCACATCCCGCGTAACCGAGCACACGCGAGTCTTCGTCGTCGAGCGACAGCGCGCGTTCGACAGCCTGGCGCGCGTGCGTTTCGGCAGCGTCTGTGGGCTCGATGAGACCGGTGTTCATGCCCAGGGCAGTCAGCAGGGCAAACTGGGCGTGCGCCAAGGCGAATGAGGGATCGATGGCGCATGCGACCTGCAGATGTCTTCGCGCTTCACTCACTGCGGCATCGCTCCATCCATTGCGCGCCAGTTCGGCCGTGGCCTGGTGAAAGCTGCCCCAGGCGTCGATGTCGTCGTTGCGACGCCGGCGTATGACCGCGATCTCCGCCCGCGTCAGTTCAGGCTCGAGCTCCGAGATGATGCCCCTGGCGATGGCTTCCTGCAGGTCTTCGGCGCCTCGCCGCGCGCGCGCAAAGCCGCCGGACCACAGCACGCGGCCCGATGCCGCGTCGACCAGGCGGGTCGAGACACGCACATCGTCGCCCACTGGGCGGACACTGCCTTCCACGACATAGCGCACGTCGAGCCGCAGGGCGATCGACGACAGGTTCTCCCGCCGCTCGCGGAACTCGAAAGACGACGAACTCGAGATCAGCAGAAAGCCAGCAACCCGGGCCAGCAGGGCGATGACGTCTTCAACGAGCCCGTCAGCCAGCAGCCTGACCGACGGTTCATCGGACAAGACTGCGAACGGCAGCACGGCAATCGAAGGTTTGCCATCGGTGTGTGCAGGCGCCGGTTCGCCGTCAGTCCCTGATCCGCCTTCGGCCGGCGTCGGCGTGGTCAGCGGCGAAGTGAAGCGATAGCCGCGTCCCGCAACAGTCGCGAGCGCCCCGGCCCCGATCACCTTTCGCAGTGCCGCGATCTGCTGGCGCAAATTGTTCTCTTCCACCACGAGTCCCGGCCAGACGATCTCGAACAGCTCGTTTGCGCTGACGATGCGATCGCTGCGCTCGATCAAGGCCACCAACAGGTCGAATGCGCGTGCGCCCATCGGTATCGGCCGGCCGTCGGCCAGCAGGCTGCGCTTGCCTGGATCCAGCTCGAAGCCATCGAAGATGTAGCGGTTGTGGGGCATCTGCCTGCTCGGGTCATCGCGCGGTTTTGCCTGCGCTTCAGTGTCACACGGTTGGCGCAGCTTTCCAAGGCGCCACGTGCGAAGGCGGCGGCGGCTGCAGGGCGGCCTCGATGGCGGCCTCGGCGCTCCAGGCAAGGCCCTCGGTCCAGGCCTGTTGGAGGTGCGCATGCAGCCGCCCTTTCTGAATGCCGGCAATTGCCGACGCGTAGTCGGCAATCGCCGCCACGGACCCCAGCGCCGTTTGAATGTCTTCGATAGAGCCTATGCGCGCTGCAAGGCACGCAGCAAGCCGGGTTGACAGACCTGCGCGGCCCGCGCCGGCGTGGACGATCACCAAATAGGCCAGCCCGCGGGTGACCCAAACGGACGATGCGTACGGTTGGTAGACGCCGACGCTCTTGCCGAAGCACGCAAGGGCGCGGTCGAAGTCGCCCTCGCAATGCGCCAGCCGTCCCAGCATCCACCACGACTCGGCCACGCCATTGTGGTTGTCGGCCTCGATCGCCAGAGCTTGGCTTCTCTCCAGGTGGACGTGGGCCTGCGCGAATCTGCCCTGCAGCATTTCGGCCAGCGCCAGGTTGCCCTCGCAACGACCGATCAAGGTGGCGTCGCCCCCCATGCGCTGGGCCCATTCGATGCCCGCCAGCAGCAGTGGCTTCGCCGTTTCGTAGTGCCCCATCGCGACCTGGTAGGCGCCGTGCCAGGCACAGGCGTGCACCGCGCCCATGGCAAAGTCGGCAGCCACTGCCAGCCGCATGCTTTCATCGAAGAACGGCGTCGCGCGCCCATCGAGATGACGGCTTTCTATCCAGCCCATGACCCACAGGACGTTGGCCGTGCCCGACGCATCGCGCAGCTCGCGCCAGATGTCCAGGCTAGCTGCGGTCAAGCGCAGAGCCGCGGGCGGGTCGAAGTAGTTGGCGATATGCCCTGCCGTCTGCAGCGAGCTCGCACGCAGCGCGTCGCGCGCCGTCGGCAGCTGCGCTGCCAGCAGCCGCTGCACCCAGCCAACCGCTTCACGCCAATACAGACGCACGACCCAGTAGCGGTGCAGCGCTTGGGCCAGCAGCAATCCGCGGTCCGCCGCGCCGTTCGACACGGACCACTCCAGAGCCGCGCGGATATTGCTCAGCTCGGCATCGACGGCGGCGTACCAGCGCGCTTGCCCAGGCCGGTAGAAGTTGGGCTGCGCCGCCGTGGCAAACATCAGCTGCGCCTCGAAGTGCCGCGCCGTTGTGGCGCCGGCGTCTGCCGATTCCAGCAGCTTTTCACGCGCGTACTGGCGGATCGTTTCGAGCAGACGGTAGCGCGGCGCCATCGACTGTCCGTCAAGCACCACCAGTGACTTCTCGACCAGTTGGGTGAGCACGCCCATCACGGCCTCGGGTTGCAGATCATCGGCGGCGCACACCGCCTGGGCTGCATTTGCGGTCCAGCCGCCTGCAAACACCGATAGCCGTCGCAGCACCACGCGCTCCGGCGTGGAAAGCAGGTCGTGGCTCCAATCGATCAACGCGCGCAGCGTGCGGTGTCGCCGCAGGGTGCTGCGGCTGCCGTCGTCGAGCAAGCCGAGACGACCGTGCAATCTCTCGGCCAGTTGTTCCACCCGCATGGACTTCAGCCGCGCTGCGGCCAGCTCAAGCGCAAGCGGAATGCCGTCGAGCTGGTGGCAGACCTGCGCCACGGCGGCCCCGTTGTCCGCCGTCAACCGAAAGTCGGGCGCCGCCGCGGCTGCGCGCTGCAGGAAAAGGGCGGTCGCTGGGTAGGCCATCAGTTCTTCAACTGTGCACGCACGGTCCGGCTCGGCCGCGCGCAATGACGGCACCCGCCAGGTCGATTCGCCGGGGATTTCGAGCGCCTCGCGGCTGGTGGCGAGGATGCGCAAGTCACTACTGTCGGCCAGCGCGCATTCAACGAACTCGGCGCAGGCATCGATCAGGTGTTCGCAGTTGTCGAGCACGAGCAGCACATCGCGGCGACGCAAGTCAGCCAGCAGGGTCTCTTGCAGGGGGCACCCCGGCTCTTCGCTGATGCCAAGTGCGGCGGCGATCGCCTGAACCACCCGCAGCGGGTCACTGACCGAGGCCAATTCGACAAAGCAGGCACCGTCTCGGTGGCGAAGGCCTGCGATGCCGGCCATTGCGAGCGCCAGTCGTGTCTTGCCAACGCCACCAGCGCCTGTCAGCGTCAACAAGCGTGTTTCATCGAGCCGCTGGACGACGACGGGGAGATCATCTTCGCGGCCGAGCAGTGGCGTCAGATGCTGCGGCATCCGGTGCGCCGCCAGGCCGCCTTTGCGAGCCGCATCGGTGGGTGCCTGTGGCATCACCGCAGCGTCGGTGGCCATCTCGGCGGCAAACCGATAACCACGTCCGGGCACTGTGACGATCGCAGCCGCGCCGAGGATCTTGCGCAGCGCGGCGACCTGCTGGCGCACGTTGTTTTCCTCGACGACGACGCCCGGCCAGACGAGCAGGAAGAGTTCGTCCACGCCAACCACGCGCTCGCGCCGCTCGACCAGCGCAAGCAGCACGTCGAACGCCCGCGCGCCCAACGGCACCACCTGGTCGTCGGCCAAAAGACAGCGCTGCGAGGGACGCAACTGAAAGCCGCCGAAGTGGTGATGGCTGGCCGTCATGGCTGGACTAACTTTCGAGGTGCCCTTGTGCAAAAGCGCCGTGAACCGCCTCGGCGCGTGTCTTCGCAGACAACGCCCGCATGGCGGCAGCGACATGCATCTCGACGGTGCGCGGACTGAGCGCCAACTCGCGGGCGATCTCCTTGTCCGTCCGCCCCTGGGCCACGCGCCTGAGGACATCGAGTTGACGCGGCGTCAGCGCAACCTTTGCGATAGCAGGCTTTTCATCACCACCCAGGAAGGCCCTGACCTGTTGCACGAAGACGGTCCACGCGGGCTCGTGGTCGAACGGCAAGTGGTTGTTGCCCGGCAGCGGCACGAATTGCGCACCCGGAATGAGCGCGGCCAGGCGGCGCCCCTGATCGAAAAAGATCATCTGGTCGCCCTTCACGTGCATCACCAACGTCGGGCAGCGCACCAGAGCGGCCTGGTCTCTGACGTTGACGCTGAACATCGCCCGCAGGTAGCGCACCGCCATTGCGGGTGAGGCGGTCGCCTTCTGCAGTTGATCGAAGGCCCACCGTTGTTCGGTGGTCGCGTCGGGCATGAACTTGGAGACGAAGACCTGACGGAACGCGGGCTGGGCACTGCCCCAGCCGAGTTCCACGAGCTTGAGCAGCGTTTCCGCTTCCTCGACGACCTTGGCATCGGTATTTCGACCCGAGAAGTACGAAGTGGCAAAACCGTTCAGCAGGATCAATCGGCTGACACGCTCCGGGTGCCGGGCCGCGTAGGCCACGGCGATGCCGGCGCCTTGCGAAATGCCCAACAACGGAAAAGTCTCGAGTCCGAGGGCATCGACCACCGCCTCGAGATCGCTCACCCAGGCTTCAAGCGCAACCTCTTCGACATGGCGCTGCGACAGGCCGCAGCCGCGAGAGTCGTAGGTGACATAGCGCAGACGAGGTGCAAACTCGTCGATCAACGCGCGGTCAAGGGCGCTGCCGAGATCGAGTTCGACATGGGTCAGCCAAGTCGCTGCCTTGACCAGCACCGGGCCAGAACCGTAGAGCGCCATCGCCAGGCCAACGCCGTCGGAACTCGTGCAGAAACGAATCTCCTGTTGAACTGACATGGCGGGCCCTCCAGGTTGCGACCCAGTATAGGTTCGGGTGTACGGCATGCCTACCGTAGTCGAGAGGGTGCAAAGCCGTAGTCCTACGACTTCGCGACACAGGTCATGGGCTCGCAGACTCCTGGCATGCGATTCACAACGTTTCACGCCGGCTTCATCGACGTGGCCGTGAGGTCGCAAGACACTGGATTCTCACCAGCACCCATCGCTGCCTCAGGCGAACAGGAGACCGACATGCATACCCACTTCGATCAGGCCCGCGTTGAACTTGATCGCGCGCTGTTTCTGCGCTTGGCTGACGCCAAGGGCACCACCGTTGTCTGCCTTGAGGGTTGCCTCTGGGTCACACGAGATGGCAGCCCGAAGGACGTTCAGCTCGCCCCGGGCGACAGTTACCACCTGGAGGATGCGACGCCCGTCATCGTGACCGGCTTCGGGCCCAGTCTGGCGCGGCTGCTGCAGCCGACAAGGAAACGCCTGCCGTGGGCGGCGCGCTGGCTCGGCTTGATGGTGCCGCGCTGGGGCAGCGTCCTGGCAGCGGCCTGAGCTTTCAACGGAGCAACATCACATGGACATGGAAAAACTTCAGGACTTCATGGGCAAGCTGGTCACCGATTTCGGTGGTGCAGCTCTCGTGGCGAATGTCGTTCTCGGCGAGGAACTGGGTCTGTACCGGGCGATGGCGGACAGCCGGTGGCTCACGCCGGCGGATGTATCACGCAGCACCGGCTGCAACGAGCGCCTGCTTCTTGAGTGGCTGAGCGCGCAGGCCGCCGCTGGCTATGTGGAGCATCAGGACGGCCGCTTCCGGCTGCCACCCGAGCAGGCCTTGGCCTTGGCCGTCGATGATTCGCCGGTCTTTATGGCGGGCGGCGCGTCCACGGTGGCAGCGATGTTCATCGACAAGGACAAGATCGCCTCCGCGATGCAGGGCGATGGCGGCATGGCGTGGGGCGATCACCATCCCTGCCTCTTTCGCGGTGTCGAGCGCTTCTTCCGGCCGGGCTACCAGGCCCATCTGGTGGCCGAGTGGCTGCCTGCGCTGGACGGCGTGGTGACCCGACTCGAGGCGGGCGCGCGAGTGGCTGACGTCGGCTGCGGCCACGGAGCGGCCACAGTGATCATGGCGCGCGCCTTTCCCCGGTCGCGCTTCGAAGGTTTCGACTTCCACGCCCCCTCGATCGCGACGGCGACCGAACGTGCGCGGGAGGCCGGTGTCAGCGATCGGGTCAGGTTCACCCAATCCACGGCCAAGGATTTCGCCGGCGATGGCTTCGATCTGATCTGCTTTTTCGACTGCCTGCACGATCTCGGCGATCCCGTGGGGGCGGCGAGGCATGCCTATGCAGCCCTCAAGCCGGGAGGAACAGTTTTGCTGGTAGAGCCCAATGCTGGCGACTCCCTGGAGGAAAACATCAACCCGGTCGGACGGCTGTATTACGCAGCCTCGACCTGCTTTTGCACGCCCAATTCGCTTTCGCAGGAGGTGGGGCTGGCGCTCGGCGCACAGGCTGGCGAGGCCAGGCTGCGCAAGGTCTTCCTCGAGGCTGGGTTCGATGAGTTCCACCGCGCGACTCAGACACCGTTCAACTTGATTCTGCAGGCCATCAAGTGAGCCCATGATCCCCTGCTCAGCGCGATCGCATCGCCACCGCTTACTCCGCCCGGAGGTCTGGCTGCATTCCATCGGTTGCACGGTGGGGGGCCATCCAGCGTGCATTCGGCGTACATGCGCAGCGCAAAGCCGCTGGGCGAACGACTGCTGTAATGCAGGCACTTTCGATCGACGAACGGCAGTTATGGGTCGGTAGCGTGAGTTCGAGCCTTTGACCAGCAGTCGTTCTGCCGGCACCTGCCGCCCAGCTGCGACAAGGCCTGTCGAAAGGCAGCTTCCAATATTTTGTCGAGGCGAGTGGATGTCAGCCGATGGCAGTTTTGAAGGTGTAGCGGTCGGCCGTGCCGAAATCGGTGGCGGACTGCAATGGATTCCAGCCCGTACATGATGCCCTTGACCCCCAGCGACATCGTCTGCAAGACACGGCGCCGCGCCGACGTCACCCGCTCGTGCAGAACGTCCGCATAGTTAAAGCCGTGGCGGGCGCGCGCCCATTACAGGCCGTTGCGAAGGATGATCGCGCGCCGTTCACCCGGGCAAGTGGTCAACCAGTTCTGGTACGTCGACAAGATGACGGCCAAGGAGGCGATGAACAAGCTGGTCGCTGCGGCAAGGACGCGGTAGTTCCCTGCCAAAGCGACCGCTACCGCCCCCGCCCCACCCCACCCGGCAGTCTCCCCTCCCCGCCCTCACCTCCGCGTCGATGCAGACCTCCCACAGCGGGCCCAGCCCCTGGTTGCCGCGGCTCGTCGTCGCGCCGGGCCTGGCCTTGGGTTTGTTGTTCATCTACGGCCTGATGGCCTGGAACGGGTATCACTCTCGTTCTCGGCCTCGCGCCTGATGACCAATTACGAGTTCGTCGGGTGCGAGCATTACGCCGCCTTGCTGGAGAACGACCGCTTCCGCGTGGCGATGACGAACCTGGCCATCTTCGGCCCGCTGTTCATCGGCGGCGCGATGGCCCTGGGCCTGCTGCTGGCCATCCTGCTCGACCAGAAGGTGCGCGCCGAAGGCGTGCTGCGCACCATCTATCTGTACCCGATGGCGATCTCTTTCATCGTCACCGGCACAGCCTGGAAGTGGATGCTCAACCCCACCACGGGCCTGGAGCAGGTGATGCGCCAATGGGGCTTCACCGACTTCAGCTTCGACTGGCTGGTCGACCCGGACCGGGCCATCTACTGCGTGGCGATTGCCGGCGTGTGGCAGGCCGCCGGCTTTGTGATGGCGCTGTTTTTGGCCGCACTGCGCGGCATTGACGACGACATCATCAAGGCCGCGCAGGTCGATGGCGCCAGCCTGCCGCGCATCTACTGGCGCATCATCATCCCGTCGCTGCGGCCGGTGTTCTTCAGCACGCTGATGGTGGTCAGCCATCTGGCGATCAAGAGCTTCGATCTGGTGATGGCGCTGACCGCTGGTGGCCCCGGCTACGCCACCGATCTGCCGGCCACCTTCATGTACGCCACCGCCTTCACCCGCGGCCAGATCGGGCTGGGCGCGGCCAGCGCCGCGGTGATGCTCGCCACGGTGGCGGCCATCGTCTTGCCCTATCTGTGGGCTGGCTGGGCATTGCCAGCTCCATCTGGGGGTTGATCGCAGTCCATGTGCTGGCCGGCATCGCGCCGACGACCTTGTTCTTCCGCAATTACTACGTCGGCCTGCCGGATGAGTTGCTGAAGGCGGCCATGCTCGACGGTGCCTCGTTCTGGCAGATCTTTCGCCGCATCGTGCTGCCGCTGTCGGGGCCGATCCTGATGGTGACGCTGATCTGGCAATTCACCTCGATCTGGAACGACTTCCTCTACGGCGTGGTGTTCTCCGGCGCCGACAGCAAGCCGATCACGGTGGGGCTGAACAATCTGGCCAACACCTCCAGCGCGGTCAAGGAATACAACGTGGACATGGCGGCGGCACTGATTGCGGCGCTGCCGACGCTGATCGTCTACGTCGTGGCCGGCAAGTACTTTGTGCGCGGCCTGACGGCCGGCGCCGTGAAAGGTTGACGCCGTGGGCGCACTCAGCATTCGGCAGGTGAAGAAGACTTTCGCCGGCCAGGTCCAGATCCTCAAGGGCATCGACATCGAGATCGAGCAGGGCGAATTCCTGATCCTGGTCGGGCCCTCGGGCTGCGGCAAATCGACCTTGCTGTCGATCATTGCCGGCCTGGACGCGCCGACCTCGGGCCGCATCCACATCGGCGACCGCGACGTCACCGACCTGCCCAGCAAGGACCGCGACATCGCGATGGTGTTCCAGAGCTACGCGCTGTACCCGAACATGAACGTGGCGCAGAACATCGCCTTCGGCATGGAGATGCGCAAGGTGCCCAAGCCACAGCGCGAAGCCACGGTGCAGCGCGTGGCGGCCATGCTGCAGCTCGGCGCGCTGCTCGACCGCAAGCCGCGCCAGCTGTCAGGCGGCCAGCGTCAGCGCGTGGCCATGGGCCGGGCGCTGGCGCGCGACCCCAAGCTGTTCCTGTTCGACGAGCCGCTGTCCAACCTCGACGCCAAGCTGCGCGTCGAGATGCGCGCCGAGATCAAATTGCTGCACCAGCGCACCAAGACCACCACGGTCTATGTGACCCACGACCAGGTCGAAGCCATGACCCTGGGCGACCGCATCGCGGTGATGAAGGACGGTGCCGTTCAGCAGTTCGGCACGCCCGACGACATCTATGCCCGCCCTGCCACCCGCTTTGTGGCCGAGTTCATCGGCTCGCCAGCAATGAACATGATCGCTGCGCAGCCCAGCGCTGCCGGCTTGATGGCTGAAGGCTTCGAGTTGCCGCTGACCGACGCCCAGCGAGGCGCCCTGCGTGCCGCTGGCAACCCGGCGGTGGCCTACGGCCTGCGGCCCGAGGACCTGAGCCTGGTGGAATCCGGGTTGAATGAAGCCGGTGTCGCCGAAGCTTTGATACCAGGGCGCTTCACCATCATCGAGCCCACCGGCCCGGAAACCTATGCCACGCTGCACACCCCCGTGGGCGCGTTGACCGTGCGCGTGCCCGGCGCACTGCGGGCGTCGGTGGGGGAGGCAGTGTGCTTGCGCTGGTTGCCCGAGCAGGCGCACCTCTTCGACGCGCAAAGCGCGCTGCGCCTGGCCTGAGGAGCTGTCAACACGACGGCGACACGGCTCGTCGCCATCTTGCTTGTTGAATCAAAACGGCCAGGGTGCCAGCACTCGGAACCCTGGCCCGTCAGGAGGGACTGCGCCGCAATCCATCGCTTGGGGCATCGCCCACACTTTCAGCGGCGCTTGGCCACCATCAACATCATGCCCAGCGCCAGCAGGCTCAGCGAGACAGCGCCGGGCTCGGGTACGGTCAGGCCCAGGTCGTCTACCGCTGCGAAGCGGAAGCTGCCGTCCGTGGGCTGCCGGGCCACCAGGCTGAAGCTGCTGAAGCTGCCATTGGAGATGAAGCCCAGGAAGCTCGGTGCACTGCCGCTGGCCAGGCTGTAGTTGAAGCCACCGTCCTGATCGAACAAGACCAGATTCAAGGTGCCGGCCAGCAGCTCGCCCAGCTCGTCGCTGCTGAAGAATTGGCCGCTGATGCCGCGCACGCTCTGGCTGAACTGGTCGAACACCATGCTGGCGGTCGAGAAGTTGCTGCTCAGCGCGGTGTTGCCGCCGGGGGCGATAGGAAAGAAGTCTTCGGCGCCCGGGTCGGGCAAAGCCAGTACGGCGCGCGCCCTATAGCCAGTGCCACCGGCCAACCGGGCCAGTGGCCCGGCCAGGGCGGCGCCCGGCGTCAGGTCGCTGAAGTTGTCGCTCGCCACGCTGGTGCCCAGAGCCGCCCCGTATGCAGCCTGACTGGTATAGACCACCACGGCAGCCGCGCACGGCACGCCCGTGCCCAGCAGAGCAACGGCGAGACCCAGAACGCCGACGAGAGATTTGAGTTGTGTTTTCATGATGAGTGGTTCCGGTTTCAATAGCTTTCGACCGCGCCGACATCGGCCGCAGTGCCGCGCGGGCGCGAGGCGTTGAAAAAGTCCTTGGCGGGTGGCGTCACGCCGTTCCACGCGCTGTTGACGGCCGGGCTGTTGGCGTGAAGCCTGAACGCGTTGGCACCCGTGAGCGCAACGAAGCGGGGGTCGAGGTTCAGGCGGTTGCCGGGGCTCAATCCGTTCTGCGTGGGGGTAACGGCAACCTGTGGCGCTGCAGGATTGCCCCCGGAAATGATGTTGTGGTCGAACTCGACGGACGCGCCGTCGGCTAGCTTCGCGGCGGCGTTCAGGAAGGACATCACATGCGTGGGACGGTCGGTGCGGGCCACCACGATGTTGTTGTAGGCCCGCACATTGCGCGAACGCTGGGAGGAGAGCTCGCCGTCGCCGGTGATCGCAATGGTGTTGTTGCGCACCAGGGTGTTGAACACGATGTCCGCGTTCTGCGAATTGAAGACGTGGATGCCACGTCCACCGTTGTCGGTGATCACGTTGTTGATGATCAGGCTTCGGCCACTGTAGGCGGCCAGGCCGCCGGCCGTCGAGCGGAACAGATCCAGGATCAAGCCGTTGCCGTCGGTCGGCTGGATGAAGCTGAAGCAGTTGCAGGGGAACAGATTGCCCGAGCCCGAGATGTGGTTGCCGCGGAAGACGATCTTGTAGTCGGTGGAGTTGGTGTCCACGTCCTTGGCCAGCAGAACGCCCATGGGCGAACTGCCATACGGCGTGTACCAGGAACTGTTGCTGACGCGGTTGTTCTCGAACGTCAGCCAGTCGGCGTACGAACCACCAACGCCCGCACCGGGCATGTTGTAGACCACGTTGTTGCGCACGATGATGCGGTGCGGAATGCGGTTGGTCTGTGTGGACGAGATGCCGGTGCCCACCGAAATGCCATTCGCATCGATCACGGGCGTGATGGGCGTTCTCACCGCCGGTGGCACCGGAGGGGTGATGAATTCGGCTTTGAGTCTGGCGTTCAACGCGGTTGCATCGGCCAGGGTCACATCATTCAGATGGCCTTCGATTTCGAAGCCGTCGATGACGATGTAGGAAACGTTGCGCACCGAAATACCGTTGTAATTGCCGGCGTCGGACGTGTTGTAGCCGCCCGATGTCAGACCGCCGCGCGCTGTGCGCAGCTTGGGCCGCTCGCCAGGGTAATTGCGGTAAGTGATCCAGGCTGTGGGCGTGCCAGACCGCGTGCCGCCGGTGGCAAACTGGTTTTGGCTCGCATCGTTCGAAATATCCACGATGGCGAATGCGTGTCTGCCCGCGGCATTCGGTGTGGTCCTGTAGACGGTGGGTGTGGCGCAATCGGCGCGGTTGCGAACCAGCACGGTCTGCCCTGCTGTCAAGGCCCAGGCGGCAGACTGGATGGTTCGCCACGGGTTGAGCAGCGAGCCGCTGTTGGTGCCGGTGTTGCAGGCGCTGCCATCGACATAGCGCAGGGTGGTGCTGCCAGTGGCCGGCGTGGCTGCCAGCTTGGCTTCGGATGTTGCAGGCAGCAGGCCACTGCGTTCGGCCGCCACGCGGTACTCGTAGCTGCTTGCCGGGTTCAGACCGGTGTCCCTGTACAGCACCGAGTCGGCGGGCAGCGTGGCCACGGCGCTCCAGATGCCGTTGCCTTGGCGGCGCTCGACCTTGAAGAACGCCTCATCGGGTGTCTGGTCGGACCAGGTGACGATGATCTCGGTGTTGCTGACGGCCTGCGCGTCGACCTGGCGTGGCGCGGCAGCAGCGTCGTACTCGGCCT